>Ga0307988_1000530_pt1 | contig 26070 bp, 26 predicted proteins | sample EllFjometagen183_FD_203166 | JGI IMG/M metagenome (GOLD analysis project Ga0307988, IMG submission 203166) | Marine microbial communities from Ellis Fjord, Antarctic Ocean - #183 | ecosystem: Environmental > Aquatic > Marine > Unclassified | place: Southern Ocean | collected 2014-10-08 | reverse complement strand
ATATAAGGTTCAAAGCGAAAGACAAGGAAGAGAATGACACCGATCTTGTCATTAAAGGGGAGGACAGTGATGATGCCGTTCGTTTCACAGATACGGATGGTGACATAACCTCTAGACCTCTAACCGATGCTTCAGTTGCCTGGAACAATTTGTCCACCTGGAATAACAACGGATTGTATGACACTCCGGACATTACAACCATAGTCCAGGAAATAATCAACAGGGATGGATGGGAATCAGGCAATGACATGGTTTTTATTATTTCTGGTTCCGGACAACGAAGAGCGGATTCTTATGACGGTTCCAGTAGCGATGCTCCTTTACTCCATGTGGAATACAGTTTGAGTTCTACACCATTTATTGATGTGGATAAAAATTTGTTAACCCCTTCCTGTTTTGTTGGAACGAATCCTGATGACGATATTCTCACCATAACAAATTCAGGAACTGCTGATTTAAATTATAATTTGAGCGATGACAAAGACTGGGTCAGTTTTTCTCCTGGCAGCGGAGTGCTCTCTCCCGGAGCCTCTGTGTCAATTACATTGAGTTATGAAGTTTCCTCCAAGGAACCGGGTTCCTATGATGCAATAATTATCATAGAAGATACAGGAACATTTCCCATCGCCCCAAATAGTCCCCTGGATATCAACATAACTTTGGAAATTCAGGTGCCCACTGTTGAAGTAAGTGTTTCATCAGACAATGACGATGCAGAGGAAAGTGAAACCGGAAGCATGAATCTTGACAGCACTGATCTGGAATTAATTCATGAGGATGATACGAATCAGGAAGTCGGTATTAGATTTCAAAATATTCAGATTCCCCGGGGAGTGGTTATAACAGATGCATATATTGAATTTGATGTTGATGATCCCAATGATAGTGATAATGAAGATAATATAAATCCTATCAGTCTTAATATATATGGTGAAGCGTCTGACAGTCCTGGTGCATTTACATCTTCTGATTATGATATTTCCAATAGAATTAAGACAGATCAGTTTGTAGAATGGAATAATCTGCCTGATTGGAATGACGGAGAACATCATCAGACTCCTGATTTAAGCAGTACTGTTCAGGAGATCATTGGCAGATCCGGATGGTCGAGCGGAAATTCAATGGTCTTTATCATATCAGGTTCAGGTAACAGGGAAGCAGAATCCCATGAAGGGTCTGGAGATCCACCTTTACTGCACATTGAGTATCTTGAAGGTAATTTTCCTAATATTTCAGTTGACAAGAATAATATTGGTGCCATGTGCTATGAAGACAGTAATGCAGTGCAGGACAGTTTTACAATAACAAATGCAGGAGATGCACTACTGGTTTATACCATGGCATTGCAAACCACAGATGGCGGTGACTGGATAGCAGTTTCCAATATAGACGATACAGGATCATTAAACCCTGGAGAGTCTGCCGAACATACATTAACATATACAAGCTCTACCCTTGACCCTGGCAATTATAATGCAACCATTACACTAAGCGGAACAAATACGCCCAACAGCCCCTATGAAATTGATGTTACTTTGACGGTTCTTTCCCTTCCAGAGGGCACAAATTGTGGCAATGTGCCTATTTATACCGAGAATCTTATAAGTCCAGCCATCATGGTGCTGCTGGATGTGTCCTCCAGTATGACCAATATGATGAATGTAAGCAGTGATATAAAACCCCATACTCCCGACGTATCAACCATTGTTCAGGAAATTGTAAATAGAGATGAATGGCAGTATGAGAATTCAATGGTTTTCATTATCACAGGTACCGGACATAGAACAGCCAGTTCCTATGATGGAAGCAGCGGAGGCGCTCCATTGCTGCATGTGGAATATAATGACGGCACTGACCAGGAAATTAATATCAGAGTATCCCAGGGAAGCGATGATGCAGAGGAGAATAGTTCAGGCGGAGTTGATGTGACCGCAAGTACTGATCTTGAAATGACCTGGGACGATTATGATGGTCGAAATAATCAGGTGATTGGTATCCGATTTCAAAATGTTGCCATTCCAAAAAATGCCACCATAGTAAATGCATACCTGGAATTTGAAATTGATGAGGAACAAACGGAAGATACAGATTTAACGATTCATGGCCAAGCCCACGACAGCCCTGCAGAATTTACAACGGAAAGCCAAAATATATCAACCAGAACTTTGACTTCTGCTTCCGTTGCCTGGAATAATATTGAAATATGGGAAGCGGGTGCTCAAATGAGCAGGATTGATATTGGAAAGGGTGTAATCAGTGACCTTGTAACGGATCGAAGCATTGCTTGGGGCTTTGGAACCTGGTGCTCCAAGACAGAGGACGGATATACTTCAGATATTGACTATACCAAAATTCATGTGGGATGCAGATTTAACGATGATACCCAGCAGACAGCACTCCAGGCGGCTATTTCAGATACCACTTCCCATTATGGAACACCCTTTGACCATTCCATAAAAGCCGCAAAAGAATATTTTTCCGGCAATAAAAATGATCAGGACGAAGCAGGAGAACCCTATAATATAGTTGATTGCCAGCCAATGTTTTTAATAGATATTACAGACGGCGAGGGCAATGGAACCGTGGAGGAGGTTGCAGCACAGACAAATGCTCTCTGTGATATCAGCGTAAGCCCCATAGCCGTTGGATTTGGAATTGATAATGCTGTTCAGATTAATGAAATGGCAAAAATAAGCAATGAACGGGGAGATGCGTCTTCTGGTTTATATGCAATGCATGAGGAGATAGACGGGGTTGGACAGCCATTCTTTGCCAACAACAGGGAAGAGCTTGTTAATACCCTTTCAACCATTACGGAAAGCATCAAAGCAGTTGTTTTCAATGGTTCTGCCCCGGCACCCACAACTTCGGTTGACCAGGGAAACCTTGTGATTGTGGCAAAGTTCAATGCAGCGGACTGGTCGGGTGATTTGGAGGCTTTAACACCTGATCCTGATACAGGAGAATGGACAAACGTTCTTTGGAGTGCAACCGAGGAACTTCCCTTTACAAGAAATATCTATACAATTGATCCCAATAGTCTGCCTGGTCTTCCCGATGTGATTGAATATTCAAGCCTGAGTCTGGTAAATGATAATTATTTTGATCCCGGCAGCGATGATTATTTTTGTAAACCTTTAGGAGACTTTATTAATTCGATTCCGATTATTGTAGGAGACCCTTCTTTTTATTACAGCTTTGATGGATATGATTCTTTTAAACCGGAGCGTGATCCCATGGTTTATATCGGTGCAAATGATGGCGCTTTGCACGCTTTTTCCCTTGAGACAGGAGAAGAAAAATGGGCTTTTGTTCCCCTGAATCTTCAGGAAAAACTGGATAGGGCCAATGAACTGGAATTCAATATGTGCGGTAGTGGTTATTGTCATCAATACTTTGTTGACGGCTCTCCCCAAGTGGGAGATATCTATGACGGTTCAAGTTGGAAAACCATACTTGTCTGCGGTGAACGGGAAGGAGGAGACGCATACTTTGCTCTGGACGTTACCTCTGGAGCTTTTAATGAAACTGATTATCCAGGGCCATATCTCTGGCAATTCAGAGATACCAATTCAAGCTATCTCCTGGACGAGATAGACAATGATTCCGATGGGTCCATTGATGAAGAAGATGAAGAAGAATATGATAATCAACTGGGTGAAACATGGTCAAATGTCAGTATTGAAAGAGTTGTAGATGGAGCAGAAAATGCTGTTTGGGCAGTTTTTTTTGGTTCAGGTTATTCTTTAACCAACCAGGAAAGTAAGCAGGCATATGTTTATGGAATTACAGCAAATGACAAAACTCCTTTGTGGTATATGGATAGTGTCGATACCAACAGGATAAAATTATCTGAGTCTGAATTGCTTAATGATGTTGCTTCACCAGTCATGCTTGCTGACTTTGAAGGGGATTCTATTTCAGATTCTATCTATGTGGGAAACCTTTATGGAACAATGTACCGGGTTTCCAATATCGGGAATGGTGAGACTCCTGTAATATCAACGCTATTTAATTTTAATCCAGACAATTCATCTCCCAACATAAATTCAATCAGTGCAAAGGCAACCTATGCCTATGGAATCAAAACTGATATTGAACCCTATCCCATATGGATTTATTTTGGAACCGGAGACTACAACACCCAGGCAGACAAAACAACCATGAATCAGCAGTATTTTTTCGGACTAAAGGATTCTCTTGACTCACCATCCTGTTATTTGTATCCATATACTGGAGATACGCCGGATTCTGCTGATCCTAGTGTATGTGGCGACCTTGTGGAACTTGAAGCAAAATATGTAACCGGAAATGTAACCATAAGCGAAGGTGTAACAGAAGAAAAAGAGGTTCGATATATTGATGGGACATGTACTGAAAATCAGTCATGGGTTATTAAATTCTATTATGGACAACTTGATTACAATGGCCCCACAAACCTACTGGGTAGTGAACGTGTCATAGAAGAACCCCTGGTAACGGGAGGGATCGTATTTTTTACAACCTATATCCCAGATCCGGATGTCTGTAGTGGAAGTGGAAAAACATGGCTTTACGCAGTGGATTACAATACAGGTTGTCCACCAACTGATATTGTATTCGATGTAAACGGAGACGGACTGTTTGATGAAAATGATACAATACCCAATCCAGATGATCCGGATAATCCATATATTGTGATTGCGATTCCCATTGAAGGCGGGCCGGGTTCTAAACCGGTTTTAGGCCCTGACGACACCCTGTTTATAACGACACCTGTTGGAGGTTTAGAGCCAATAAAGGTCAATATACCAGGTCTTGAAGTGAAGATGAGATCCTGGAAGGAAAATAGAAAATAAAGGAAAAACATGCGATCAATTCTATTGATATTATGCCTGGCCTTTGTTGGATTTCCTGGCTTGTCCTTTTCTCAATTATATAAATTTTATGATAGCAACGGCACTCTTTGTTTCACGGATAATTATCTATTGGTACCCATGGAGCAAAGGGCAGCCAGTGAAACAATCCATGAAATAAAATCAAAGCCTGGTTCTTCACTTGAGTCCGGGAAAAATAAGGATTCCCAATCAATATCAGGAAAAACCACGGTCAATAAAAAGGTTCTACCATCAGAACTTGAGCAGGAAGCGAAAAGGCTTGAAAGTATAAGAAAAGAACTGGTGGTGTATTATACTTCACTTAAAGATCGGCAGGATAAATTGATCTTAGATGGGAAAAATGAAATGACTTCAAAGGAAGCCCAAGACCATAACCAGAAAATCAGGGATCTGAACCAGGACACATTGAAATATAAAGAAAAAAAACAAGTCTATCTCAAAAGGCTGGATGAATACGATTTGGAATTGGGATCCGTTTATTAAAGGGTCAATAATTCATTTTATCCGGGATAACCCCCCTGACGCCTCCCCTTGGATAAGGTGTGTCATTTTCCCTCCTTGGAATTAAATGAATATGGGTGTGAAAAATTGTCTGGCCGGCTGTTTCGCCGCAGTTTATTCCTATATTAAAGCCCGTAACCAAAGGATACTTTTCCAGTATCTTTTTTCGTAATATTGTAATCAATGCATGGGCATCCCTGCGTTCTTCTTCAGTAAGGTCAAAATAGGTTTCACAATGACGATGTGGAATGATTAGCACATGCCCTTCACTTACAGGCGACGTATCGGGTATGGCGTATACACTACCATATTCTGCAATCAAATGTACTAAATCCATGTTGCAAAAGGGGCAAACAATCTTGGTTGGGTTTGAATTCATTGGTTGTCCTTTTTTTTGCTGGAAAGCCACTGAAACATAACACAAGTTTTTTTTTATGCATAGCCCAACTGGTTTAAAATTGTATACCGCATATTTTGTTGATGGTAAACATTGTAGATGGGCAGCTTTTTTTTGCAGATATTGCGAAATTCAATACCGTGGTTATGTTTTTTATATGTTTACACATATCATTCAGGGGAAGTGAAATGAAAAAAATATTGATCATTGGCGCATCCGGTTTTGTGGGAAAATATCTTTCCGAACAATTGGTGTTGGAAAGGGTTTCGGAAAGGACGTCTGAAAAATATCAGGTGATTGGCATGGGCACCTCCCTGCACCATCCATTAGAGGGACAGTTTGATAATTTTAAATGGATCAGTGCAGATACCTCCAGAAAAGGGGACTGGCAAAACCATGTGGCAGTTTCAGACATTGTTATCAATCTTGCGGGCAGAAATATTTTTAAGCGATGGAGCAAAACCTATAAGCAGGCCATTTATGATTCCAGAATATTGACCACAAGGCATATTGTGGATGCCATGGAAAAAGGGAAACCTGCCAAACTTATGAACGCATCAGCTGTTGGTTATTATGGTGACATGGGTGAAACTCTTTTGTCTGAGACAGATTCGGCTGGGTCTGATTTCCTGGCCAAGGTCTGCAACGATTGGGAATCCCAGGCCCTTGCAGCGGATAAAAAAGGAATCAAAGTCTGTATTATGCGTTTTGGGGTAGTCCTGGGAGCCCAGGGGGCTTTATCCAAAATGGTCCCGGCATTTAAATTTTTTGTGGGCGGACCTCTGGGGAGTGGCCGTCAATGGTTTCCCTGGATACATATCAAAGATTTGTACAGGGCAGTTAAATTCCTGATGAATCATCCAGATAGTGAGGGAACCTTTAATTTTACAGGACCCAGTCCTGTTCGGCAGAAGGATTTTGCAAAGGCATTGGGTCTGGCATTGAATCGTCCTGCCTTTATGCCTGCCCCTGCATTTATGATTCGGATGATGATGGGGGAGTTGGGAGATTCTCTGCTGCAAAGCCAGAAAACTTTTCCTGGGAAACTTATGGAAAAAGGATTTGAATTTGAATTTCAGAATACTGGAGAGGCTTTAGGGGATATTTTTAAAAAATAATAAATTTAATAAAAAACAACTGGAATCATCCATTTGGGGTCTTTAAATTTTCACGAATTTGGTATACAATTTGCTACTCAATATGTATTATTTGAAAAACAAAATATTAATCAACAAAAACCAGGAGGAGAATAAACATGAAATTCGGATCAGTTGATGAAGTACTAAGCTTTGCCATTGACAGAGAAAAAGAGGCAGTTGAATTCTATGCATCTTTAGCCAAAGATGCAACCCGCGCTTCACTTAAGGAAATCTTTGTAAAGTTTTCAAAGGAAGAAGAAAAACATGTTGCTCTTTTATCTGATATTTCCGGCAATAAGGAAAAAATTGATTCCTATAAATTTAAGGAAATAACTGATCTTAAAATTAGCGATTACATGATAGAAAAAGACTATGAAGAAGGCATGCCCATGCCTGAAATTTTGAAAATCGCCATGAAAAAAGAGGAAATAGCAGTTAAACTCTATACAGATCTTGGCGGGCAGTCAGATAATACAGATGCAAAAAAAGTATTTAATATCCTTGTCCAGGAAGAAGGTAAGCATAAATTTGCCCTTGAATCAATGTATGACGATTATCTGGCCGATCAGGATAACTAGTCAGTCAATTAATCGGAGAATAAATTTTACGATTAATACGAACAAATAATCTTTGGTTATTTGTTTTCATAAACGAGGGAATTGATTATTTTTCAATTCCCCGTTTTGTTTAGAGTCTTAGCCTTCTTTCCTGGAACGGGCTGAAACTCTGTTGAATCCAGAGGCGGTTTTTTAAAATCAAAAAAAGGAACAACCATGGATCTTACATTTCTTTTCAAGCCTTCAACAATGGCTGTGATTGGTGTTTCTACCAGCCATGACAGTCATCCGGCCAATGTGATTTATACGAAAAATCACCTGAGACATCCGGTCAGGACCTATGCTGTCAATCCGAAAGGAGGGCTGCTCAACAGGGAACCCTTATATAAGACTGTAGGAGATATTGACGGCGATGTGGACATGGCTGTCATCGCAGTCCGTGCTGAATTTGTTCCCCAGGTGATTGAGCAATGTATTCACAAAGGTGTCAAAGGAGCCGTTATTATTTCAGGAGGGTTTTCCGAGTCTGGAAATCATGATCTGCAGCAGCGGGTTGTGGATATTGCCAAAGAGGCTGATTTCCCTTTTGTGGGACCCAATTGCCTGGGCATCTATGCCCCGGATATTGTGGATACTTTTTTTCTTCCAGGAGAACGGATTATCCGGCCCAAAAAAGGCAATATTGGTTTTGTCTCCCAGAGCGGAGGGGTTCTGGTGGATCAGATGGTTAAGTTTTCAGGCCAGGGGATAGGTATTTCTCTTGCAGTGAGCATAGGCAACAAGGCATTTCTCAGGGAAACTGACATGATCAACTGGTTTGAAAAAGATCTTCAAACCCGGGTGATTGCCTTTTACGTTGAAGGGTTTGAGCGAAGAGAGGGCCGAGAATTTATAAAACGGGCGGAAGCCTGTTCCAAACCCATAGTGGTATTAAAGGCCGGCAAGAGCATGAAAGGCATTGAAGCGGTTTCCAGCCATACAGCGTCCCTGGCCGGAGACTATAGAACCTTTTCAGAGGTCATGAAACAGCATTGTGTGGCCGAGGCGGAAAATGAATATGAGCTGACCTCTTTTTGTGAAGCTTTAAGCTGCTACCCCAAGGGTATCCAGGGGAATGTTGGCATTGTTTCCCTTAGCGGCGGCCATGGGGTTATGGCTGCCGATGCCTGTAGTGCCCAGCAAGTGAATATCCCCGGGATTTCTCCTGAAACCGTAAAGAATATCCGGGAAAAACTTTCTTTGGAAATCAGGGAGATTGCATCTTTGGCCAACCCGCTGGATCTTACCGGCTCCTGTGTGGACTGCGATATCATGACATCTGTGCGTTATCTGGCCAGAGATGAAAACATTGATTGCATCCTTGCATTGCTCCTGCCCTATTCACCGGGCATTTCTGCGGATATCGGGGCAAGACTCAGCCAGGTGGCCAGAAATGAAGGCAAGCCCATGATTGCCTATGTGCCCCATGAAGATAAATACAAGATCATTATTGAAGGGTTTGAGTTGAACAATATTCCCGTGGCATCTTCCGTGGAAGGTGCCGTGTTGATGGTAAAGGCATTAAAGAGGTGCAGACCATGTTAAGAGAATCAAAAATAGATGAATCAGTTGTAAAAGCATCCCACAGAAAAATTATTGAAAATTCAAGACCCCTTGGCTGGGTGCTGGAGCCTGAAGCCAAAAAAATTCTGTCAGATCAGGGTTTTGATATTCCAGATTTTGTTTTGACAGGTTCCCTGGAAATTGCCAATGATTTTTTACATAAATCAACCGGACCAGTGGTGGCTAAGGCTGTGTCAAAAAAGATCCTCCATAAAACAGAATTTCAGGCCGTTGTCACGGGTATTGTTGAGGCAAAAATCCTTGAAAAACAAATGGAAAGACTTATAGCTCTTGATGGCTGTGAAAATATATTGGTGGAGGAAATGGTGCCCGGCCTTGAAATCATTATTGGTGCAAAAAATGATTTCCAGTTTGGACCGGTGGTTGTTCTTGGCATTGGCGGGACATCTGTTGAACTCTATAATGATACCGCCATACGCATGGCCCCTTTACAATCCAGAGATGTTTATTCCATGGTTGAATCCCTTAAAGCCAGACAGGTATTTGAGGGTTATCGTGGTAATCCCGGAGTTAACATGGAAGTGCTGGAAAATCTTATGGTAAAATTTTCTCATTTTATCATGGATTTGGAAAAGGATTTTGATTCCATTGACCTGAATCCGGTCATCTGTACCCAGGACCGATGTGTGATTGCCGATGCCAGGATTATGCTCAGGAACCAGGGATGATCATTTGCCCTTTATCCCTTACTTTTAAAAAAAAGCTGGATATTATTATTCATGAACAGACAAAAAAAAGAAATTAAACTCATTTCCTGGAATGTAAACGGACTGCGGGCTGTACTGAAAAAAGATTTTTTTGCTTCCGTTAAAACCATGGATCCGGATATACTGATGCTCCAGGAAACCAAGCTTCAGGAAGACCAGCGAACCAGGGAAATGATGGATTTTCCTCCCTTTGAATCCTTTTGGGCCTATTCAACAGTGAAAAAAGGGTATAGCGGGACAATGGCCTATTCCAGGCTCAAGCCCCAAAAGGTAATCATTGATTTTAAAAATCCCAGGTTTGACGGAGAAGGAAGGGTAATCCAGATGGATTTCGAGGCCTTTACCCTGTTCAATATTTATTTCCCCAATGGACAGATGAGTGAAGAAAGACTTCAATATAAACTGGATTTTTACGACTGGTTTTTAGCATATGCCCAGAAATTACGGGACCAGGGAAAGAGTATTGTTGTTACAGGTGATTTTAATACGGCCCACAATGATATTGATCTGAAAAATCCAAAACCCAATTCAAAGCGGTCAGGGTTCCTGCGCATTGAACGGGATATTCTGGACAGGATGCTTGAGATGGGATATGTGGATACTTTCCGTCATTTTCATCCTGAAACCATAAAATATTCCTGGTGGTCCTATCGGTTTAATGCCAGGAAAAACAATGCAGGATGGCGGATTGACTATTTTTTCGTGACCCGGGATCTTATGGATAAAGGCATGATCAAACAGGCCCTTATCCATAATGATATTTTTGGATCTGATCATTGTCCCATAGAGCTGGTTATTGAGATTCCCCAGACATAGCTTTTTAAAGGGCATAGTGTAAAAGGTCTGGCTGTTTAGACTGGAAAAGTGTCCGGGTTTTTCCGTGGCCATCAGTCCTTGAAAACCAGTTTCCCTCCTATATGGCCGGCTACCCCGGCAGAACCCAGCATGATGATGTTCACAAGGATAAAAATCAGCCTGTTGGATGATGACAGAACAAGGGGATCAATAAGATACCATATCACTGAGACCAGGCAGGAAGTCGTGGTCAGGGTGGCTGCCAGTATTTTTATCTTAAAAATTAAAGTAAGGGCCTGGTTATATTTTTTCTTCCATTCAACTATCCCGGAAAACAGCACAAGGGGCAGGGCCAGGATTACAAAGACAAGGTTGATAAAACCGGCTTTGACAAAAAGACTGGAATCAAATACCCAGGCCAGGATGAACAGAGCCACTGCGGCCGGCAGGATTCCATTGGGCATATGGACTGAAACAGGGTGGGCGTGGTGTTTTACCATGAGTCCGGTAATTCTGTCATACAAGGTCTCGGGTTTCTGGATCTTAGCCTCTTTACCCATTGCTTCCGAATCATCCATGGTTTTTGCGGGGATCGCTTCAGTTGGATCTTCAGGTTTTCTGGCAGGTGCCTTTTCGTTAGAATCTGATGCTAGGGTTGCTGCCCTGGGGGATGATTTTTCTGTCGTCTCGGTATTTTCGTCTGTTTCCAGAAGTATGAACTTTTTACCGCTGACCCCGCACACCGGGCATTTATCTGGTGGGGTATCTCCTGTATGAATATATTTACAAACACTGCACTGCCATTTTTTCATGCTGGTTTTCCTCATTTAAAAATTTACCGTTCATCAATATCAATATAAGCACATTCATCAGGCCCGCAATAATCACCGACATAGGTGGCACCAGGCCTGTAAAGGGATGGTTTCGGTGCTGCCATGGCAAATTGTTCCTCAATAACATGGGCAGTCCATCCGCTGACCCTGGACAGGGCAAATAATGGGGAAAACAAGTCTATTGCAATTCCCATTGAATAAAAAAGGGATGCTGAATAAAAATCCACATTGGAAAAAATTTCCCTTTGCTTCAGCTTTTTAAAAGCAGACTTTCCCCGAAGCTCCAGTTCTCTGGAAAGCTCGTACCATAGTGTATTGCCAGACAATTCTCCCATTCGTTTGCTCATGGGTGCCAGAATAATGGCCCTGGGATCATCAGTCTGATAGACAGCATGGCCAAGCCCCATTATCAGGCCGCCTGAATCCAGGATGGCTTTGATATAATTATCAATTTTATCCCTGGAACCTATCTCTTTTAACATTTTCATGACCCTCACATTGGCCCCGCCGTGAAGGGCTCCTGAAAGGGAACCTATGGCTGCTGATATGGCAGCATAAATATGGGCTTTTGTGGAAGCCACCTGCCGGGCAGTAAATGTGGAAGCATTAAAGGAGTGCTCTGCATGGAGAACCAGGCTGGTATCAAAAAAATGGGCAACCTCTTCATTTGGTTTTTCCCCATTTAGCATATATAAAAAATTTGTTGCATGGTTCAGGGCATTATCAGGGGCGACTGGCTCTTTGCCGTTACGGATACGATCCCATGCGGCTGTAATGGTGGCAATGCCGGCAATTAGGTTCTCTGCACTGTGCAGGGTGTTTTCCATGCCAGGTTTTCCCGCATTGCCATCGGTTTGTATGAGCATGGGAGTCGCCATTTGAAGGACATCCATTGGGTTCATGTCATGGGGTAAAAGTTTTAAAAAAGAAATTAGATTATCAGGAATTTGCCGTTTGCTTTTCAGACTCAGATCAAAATCTTCCAATTCTTTTTTTAAAGGCAACCGTTCATAGAGAAGTAGGAAACAAGTCTCTTCAAAATTTGTCTTTTCAGCCAGGTTTTCAATCAAATAACCCCTGTAAATAAGTTTGCCTTCCTTGCCCTGGACATCACAGATTTTGGAACTTGCAACCTCAATACCTCTAAGACCTGTATTTAAGACAGGTGTGCACTCGTTCATGATTCTCTCCTTAAAAATTAGAATATTTTTTCAGGGGGCCTTCTTTCCGGAACATAATTGGATTCGATTTCATTTCTATTAAGGGCGGCTGATACATACAGTCCGCAATAACAGGCCCCGAATTCTTTCAGATCCTCTGCCCTGTAATCACATGGACATAGTATATCCTTGTCTTGCTTCTTGTCTCCACAGGCCAGACGACATGGACAGGCCATATACCCGTACCGGTCTTTATTTAATAAAAGAGATTCTAAAAGTTCAAATACCAGATCCTTGTCCTTATTAAAATAAATCCCTTTGGCTTCCTGGGATTTTTTCAATACTTCATATAGCTGTTTAACTTTCATTTTTTAATCCCCAATGCATCTTTTATTTGTTTTTCCTTGTAACCAACTATAACAATTTCATTGATTTTTATGGTGGGAAAGGAACATCTTGGATTCAATTCTTTTATATCCGCCAGGATGGCTTTGCGTTCCTCTCCCTCAAGGTCATCTACTTCTACATAATTATATTCAACATTACATTCAGAAAAAAGTTTTTTTGTTGATTTGCAATGGCTGCAGGTGCTCAATGCATAAAGTATTGGTTTTTCCAATGCCATTTTCATCTCCTTTATTGCGATAGTATATCTATTATTTGTTTGATGATCAGACCCTGTGACTTTATTTGTAACAGACGCAATTCTATTTAGTACTCTGACGGTATTGCATATTTCATACCATTATAGCAAGTCTACACTCGTCCCAGGAGATTTTCCAGGGTTTTTTAAAAAAAATAAAAATGGTCTGGTTTTTGCTTGGAAATTTACCTGGAAGGGTGATAGTATTCATGGGTAAATATCCCTTTTCGAAGCATCAAATGAATAATATTTTGGGACAGAATTGTTTCATTGGAATATTTCATTTGTTTTTTTAATTCAACTAGGTCAAATATCAAAGGAGAAAATGAATGAGTCCCTGGTATTGTTCTGTTTGCCATTCTGAGTTTACAACAAAAGAAAAGCCTGTGGTTTGTGGCATCTGTCAATCTGATGATCGGATGATCATGGAGATATCATCAAAACCAAAGAATCTGGAAGAAGTTAGGGATGCTGCCAGAAAAAAAATGAAAGGCATCTGTGCGGTCTATCCATCCTGTGACGGAAATATGGACAAAATCTGCCAGCGGGAAAGCTATGGAAAACCCATAGGTCTGGGTGGAGCCGGCAAAGGACTGTCTTTTAAAGCCAATACCATGGCTCTTGATGATATTAAATTTAATATGTCTGTGGTGGGGGAACATTTTGAGCCAGACACCCATTGTTCTTTTCTGGGAATGGACCTTGACTTTCCAGTTCTGGCATCCTCCACTGCTGGTGCCCAGAAGTATAATGATGCAATTGATGAGACCACATTCTGTAAATCAGTGTTAATGGGTTCCAAAGAGGCCGGCACCATAGGAATGCGTGGGGACACCTGGTTCTATACGCCGGAAAATCACCCTTCGCTCCTGGCCATGGAGGCCCTGGATGGATATGGTATTCCCATATTTAAGCCCAGGGCCCAGGATGTACTGAAACAATTCATTGAAAAAGCTGAGTCCTATGGGTGCAGGGCTGTGGGAGTTGACCTTGATGGTTCCGGCTCCACCATCATGGCACGCCATAACCAGCCGGTATTTAAAAAAACTATAGCAGATATTCAAGAATTGGTGAAATTTTCATCCCTGCCATTTATTGCCAAGGGGATCATGAGGCCTGATGAGGCACAAAAATGCGTGGATGCAGGTGTCGCTGTTATTGCAGTTTCCAATCACGGGGGAAGGGTTCTTGATTCTACACCAGGAACGGCCCAGGTCTTGCCATTGATCCGGAACCAGATAGGAGATTCAATTACCATCACAGTGGATGGGGGGGTAAGAACCGGGTATGATGTATTAAAAATGTTGGCCCTTGGGGCTGATGCAGTACTCCTGGGCCGGGATATCATCCGTGCTGCAGTGGGGGGCGGAACCCTGGGTGTCAGGCTTCATCTGGAACATATAAAACAGACATTGAAAAAAGCCATGTTCATGACCGGGACAAAGAATATTAAAATGGCCAATTCAAATATTTTATTTTAAGGATTTGCCTTTACGACAAATTCACCTGTAAACAAAGGCTTAACGTAAATAAATAAGGGGGAAAAATGGGGAAAGTTTTAATCGTTTATGCAACAAGATCTGAAGAAACGGCCGGAATAGCCAATCTTATTGGAGAAGGGGTGCGAATTTCAGGGCATGAAGCTGAAGTAAAAAAAATAAATAAGATTAAAAATGAAGAGGATTTAAAAGGATATGATGCCTATGTCTTTGGATCTCCCACCTACCACGGTGAAATGATTACCCCCATGAAGCAGCTGTTGTTTATAGGGGAAAGAGCTGAATTAAAAGAAAAACCAGGGGGTGCATTCGGCGCCTACGGCTGGAGTGGAGAAGCTGCGGGCAGGATTTTTGATACAATGGACAATATTTATGGAATGCGTATGGTCCAGGGGGGTCCCCTGATGCTCAAGGCAAGCTGGGTGGAAGGAGGAATGAAGGCTGCCCAGGAATATGGAAAAAATATTGCGGCAATGATCTAGGGGGATTATCATGTCTGACTCTGTTATCCTGGCCTGTGCTTCATGTAAGGCCAAAAATCGCATACCCCTTTCCAGGATCAAGGATGGGGCAAAATGCGGAAAATGTGGGGCAGCCCTTCCCATGGAGAATTTGGGAAAAGTCTTTGCCATTAGTGATGCGAATTTCGAACATGAAGTCATGGGCTCTGGACTTCCCGTCCTGGTGGATTGCTGGGCTCCCTGGTGCGGGCCCTGCCGGGCCATGGCCCCCGTATTGGACGATCTGGCCAGAAAATACCAGGCAAAGGTAAAAATAGTAAAACTGAATGTGGATGAAAATCCAGTGACAGGATCAAGGTTTTCCATTACCAGTATTCCTACCATGCTCCTTGTTAAGAACGGCCAGGTAAAGGATACCCTGGTAGGAGCACTACCCAGAGGACAAATGGAAGCTGCCATTGAACGAATTATTTGAAATAGCTAATTTGGATTTTCTTCAATGGCTGAAAGATAATTGGGAAATTTTATTCAAAAGAGTTCGCCGGGATTTTGATATCCAGGGAAGTCCCGAGCGTACCCTTTCCAGAGCTGTTATTGAAGATAGAAAAGGAAGACTTTTTCTTTTGGAAAAATTTTCAAAAGAAAAATTTTTTTCAAGGCAAAAAGTGGCCCAGACCATTGCCCATTTAAATACCAATGGTCTTATCCAGGCCCTGGGCGGTGAAAGAACAATAAACAAAGAGTTTTTGCCCTTTTTCCAGGAAAACTGCTTTCAGGTTTCTCCATTTCTTGATAGCAGCGGAATTGAAAGACCTGAATGGCTGGCTTCATCACAAATTGGAAAGAATATGGCCTTGTTTTTGATTCAAATGGCCAATGCATCCAGCAGTTTTCCAACTGAAATTTCTTTAGATCATTTTTCCATTAAAGCCTATATTTACAAATTGTTTACAGATATGAAAAAACATAATATCGTTATGTACGATCGGTACTCTCCTTTTCTGGGCTTTCTTGAGCAAGGGTTCATGGACGTCCATGACAGGCTGCCCTTAAAATTTTCCCATGGGGATTTTCATCCCTTGAATGTGATCTGGGACCATCACCGGATAAAGGCTGTGATCGACTGGGAATTTTTGGGTTTTAAACCGGATATATATGATTCAGCCAACCTTGTGGGCTGCGCCGGGATTGAAAATCCGGAAGGGTTAGCCATGCCCATGGTTACCACCTTTTTACGTGAGATCCGGGCAGCAAAAATAATCAGCTCTGAAGGATGGCAATATTTCCCAGAGTATATACTTGCAGTGAGATTTGCCTGGCTTTCTGAGTGGCTTAGGAAAAAAGACCAGGAAATGTTGGAAATGGAAGCCGCATTTATGGATATTTTGATAAAAAATATAAAAGACCTTAGATATATCTGGGAAATATGATAAGGACAGCAGATGATAAGGGATTTGACCAGCCGGCAATTGGAAAAACTGATAACCAGTGACAGGGAAAATGATTTTCTGATTGTTGATGTCCGCCAGGCCAAAGAATACCGGCTGGACCATATCCCTGGTGCTGTCAATATCCCCATTGCTGAGGTTGAACTTGATTCCCGGATATTGGATAACAATAGAAAGGTGATTTTTTATTGCCGCAGTGGGAGTAGGTCCAAAGTCGCAATCCTGTTTGCAGTACAGGCAGGCCTGGAAAAAAAGAATATTTTTCATTTAAGGGATGGCATATCAGCCTATGCAGGGGAGATTTTGCTGGATATGCCCAAATTGGATGTTTTCTCTTACGATATGACATTGAGAGAGGTTATGGAAAAAGCCATTAATCTTGAAAAAGGCGCATTTTCCTTTTATGAGCTGGCCAAGGAAAAATTTAAAGAAATTTCTTTATATAACATCATGGATACTATGTCCCAGGCAGAAAAAGTCCATGCAAAAATAATATTCAATATATTGAATAACCAGATACCTGGCAGTTTGAGCTTTGATGCTTTCTTCAATACCTGCAAAGGCGATATCCTGGAAGGGGGAAAATCCATTGACGAAATAAAGGCGTTTATGGACAATATTTTTCCTGAAAACAGGATTTCCATTCTTGAATTTGCCATTGAACTGGAATTTTCAGCCTATGATCTGTATAAAAACATGGCTGAAAATTTCAAAGATCCAATTGTTAGAAAGATGTTTTATAGCCTTGCCCAGGCAGAAAAACAGCATTTGTCAGATATTGTCAATAGTCTTGATATTGAACTCTGATTCTTTTACCAATGATATTTGTTTATCGTATTCCATGGGGACATATTTGTATCAGCTTGATTGAGTCATTGATACGATTGACTGAGACATGTCTGTATCTTATACCACGATATTTTTAAAATATATATCTGAAAAGCCCTGGGGATCAATAGAATTTTTCATTTTTGTGAAAATAATCATTACGAATCATCTTTGGTATGATGCTTGCTCTACTATATTTTATGCTGAAGACTATTAATCCAGGAGGGATGCAAATGTCTGAATTTAGAGCAAATGAAAAACTCCAGTCAATACTAAAGAAAAATCAGAACCAGGGGAGGTCTGGAAATTTTTACGGGGCCTTGAAATCCAAAAATGAGATCTATTACCAAATGGCCTCTCTTTTTAAAGAGGTAACCAAAAATAAAAATGAAAAACAATTTGCAACTCAATGGATGGACCAAATTATCAGATCAAATTCTTCAAATATCCCTGGTAAATTCTTTATAAATATTTTATAGTTTTACAGACCCCCTTTGTTTTAATCGATAATTTTTCCAGGTGTTATAAAAGTGTTGTAAAATTTAATCAATAAACCAAAAAAAGGAGTAAATCAAATGGCAGACAAAATGGGTATTTATAAATGCGGTAAATGTGGAAATATCGTACAGGTCCTTCATGGAGAAAAGCCTCCGGTAATTTGTTGCGGCGATCCAATGGATAGGCTGGTTGAAAATACTGTTGATGCAGCCAAGGAAAAACATGTGCCTGTGATTGAGAAAGTGGATGGAGGTTATCTTGTGAAAGTTGGCAGTGTAGCCCATCCCATGGGTGAGGATCACTGGATTGAATGGATTGAGCTTGTGAGCTGTGAAGGAAGTTATGTCCAAAGGCAGATGCTGACCCCCACGAGTGTTCCTGAAGCCACATTTAAAACAGATGCTGACGATGTTTATGCATTGGCCTATTGCAACCTTCACGGCCTTTGGAAATCCTGATTTTTTCAATTGCTGTAAGAGGATAAAAAAGCCCATAATTTCTCAAAAGAAATTATGGGCTTTTTATATCTACCCTATTGCATCTGGCTTATCATAATCCAACAAGCTTTGCAGCCAGCATTTTAATATGGCTCATCTCTTCCTTGATAATATCATTAATTTTGGAGTTACCCATTTTTTCAGATACCAGTTCCTTCATTCCAAGATAAAAGGCTATGGAATCTTTTTCTGCTGCAATGGCAGAGGCAAGAATGCCCTTCATACTGGTTTCAGGCTGTTGTTTTTCAAAGAACACCCTGGTGTCGGCAAGGGCTTTTAAATAAAGGGCATTCTCATCTTTTGGGTCAAAGGTCATGGTCAGGGTGGTTTCAGACGTAAGGTCCTTTTGCATGGTAGCAAAGGTCTGCTCATGGCTGTCTTCCATATCTGCAAGCCCAAGAAGAAATTGCTTGTGACTTTCCTCATCCACTCGGTTTGCTGATTCCCTGTAAAATTTAGCACCGTTTATTTCAATCTGTTTTGCCATTTCAAATATATCATTTGCATTGAACGTGCTGGCCATTTTTTCCTCCCGATTTTATAAACTCTAAGATACTTTTTTGTTGAGTGCCTCTGCCAGTTTAACTCCTAAATCAAAGCAGTTTTGTAAATCTGCTTCAGCTGGTACATATTGAACTTTAACACCAGGATCAATAATATCCATTTTCATTTCTTCAAACTCTTTGTTCAATATTTTAACAGCCTCACCGCTCCAACCATAGGATCCAAAGGCAGTTGCAATTTTATTCTGGGGTCGAAGACCCTTTATATAGGTCATGACATCTGCAATCACAGGAAAAATGCTATTGTTCAGGGTGGGGGACCCCACGGCAATTGCTCCTGCATCAAGCAATTCAGTGATAATGTCACTTCGATGCCACTTTCGGGTATTCATTAGCCTTACATTAACATTCTGGGATTCAATTCCACTGGTAATGGCTCTGGCCATTTTGGCTGTGCTGTCCCACATGGAATCAAAAATCACTACCACTTTTTTCGTTGGTGCCTGTTTGGACCATACATCATAGGCTTCAATGATTTTAGACGGATTGCTGCGCCACAATATACCATGGTCTGGGCAGATCAGGTTGATTTTCATGTTCATCCTTGCCACGTCTTTGAGCAATGCCTGGACCCTGGGAGAAAAATGCAACAGGATGTTGGCATAATATTTTCTCGCATGGGGCATGATCTCATCCCCAATTTCATCATCAAAGAACATGTCACCGCAATAATGCTGGCCAAAGGCATCACTTGAAAAAAGAATGGCTTCCTTTGCAAGGTAGGTAAACATGCTGTCAGGCCAGTGGAGCATCTTTGTATCAAGAAAGGAAAAGGTCCTATCTCCCAATTTCAGTTCATCCCCGCTACCCACAACTTTAAAATTAAATTCTCTATTAAAGTGATTCTTCAGGGTTTGGGCCCCCATTTTTGAACAATATATGGGTTTGTCTTTTCCAATTTTATGCATTACTTTTGGAATTGACCCGGAATGGTCCATTTCAGAATGGTTGCTGATAACAACATCAATGAGCTTTGGGTCAATGATTCTGCTGATATTGTCCAGCAGTTCATCACCAAAGCTGGCTTTGACCGTGTCAATGAGAACATTTTTTTCGCCTACTACCAAAAAGGCATTGTAGGTGGTACCCTCATAGGTGGAATATCCGTGAAAATCACGGATATCCCAGTCCCGGCAACCAACAGAATATATCCCATCTGCTATTTCAATGGGTTTATACATGTATCTACCTCTCTACATCTAGTCATCCAATTTTTCAAAATCTTCCTGGGCAGCACCGCAAAGGGGACAGACCCATTCTTCGGGAAGGTTTTCCCAGGAAGTTCCGGGTTCCACTCCATTATCAGGATCACCCTCAGCAGGGTCATATACATATCCGCACGGGCATTCATATTTAGTCATTTGTTGTCCTCCGAAAATTAAAAATTAATAAATTATCTTATACAGGTTTGTTTCACTGCCTAACTTATTTTTTTGCAAAAAACATAATGCAAGGAACATGCCTTACAATTAGGAGTATAAGATGTATGATAAAAAGGTTTAAACTTGATTGGTATTATTATAATATACGATTTGTAAAATCAATATATCATTTGATATGCAGTGAAAACAGCTGCAAATATGCAAACAATTTTATACATAAATCAGGATACGTACAAATTAAAATATATAGAAAAAAAACGCTGGTTAATGTGCCCGTTGAAAAAATGTTTGCCTGGCATGCCAGGGAAGGTGCTATCCTCAGGCTGACTCCTCCATGGTCTCCCCTGAAGTTGATTTCCCGCACAGGCACTGGCATTGAAAAAGGGGTTAGGGTGAAATTCAGGATGGGCCTGTTCAAAATTCCCATGACCTGGGAGGCTGAACATATAGAGTACCAGGAAAATATCATGTTCAAGGACCATCAGACAAAGGGGCCCTTTGCAAAATGGGAGCATACACATTTGTTCCATGCACAGGGTAAAGCCAGGTCTGTCATGGAGGATCAGGTGGCCTATAAGCTTCCCCTGGGTTTTTTAAGTCTTCCCTTTTACGGCCATGCCAAAAAAGAGTTGGCCCGGGTTTTTGATTACCGCCACCGGGTTTTGAAATATGATCTGGAACATAGAGCGGATAAGGCGGGAAAACAGCGAATACTCGTTTCCGGGGCCAGCGGCAGTATAGGGTCCATTCTGGTGCCTTTTTTACGGACCTGTGGCCACGAAGTTATTCGTCTGGTTCGTAAATCATCAAATCTTGCTGAGGATGAACTTTCCTGGGACCCTTACAATAATATTCTGGACATGGAAAAAGCCGGTCCCATTGATGCAGTGATCAATCTCAACGGCGTTGATATTTCCCGGGGCAAATGGACCTTGAAAAAAAGACAATTAATTGTTGATTCAAGGGTAAAGCCCACAATGCTTTTGGTGGAAAAAATGAAACAAATGGCAGTTCCCCCTTCGGTTTTTATTTCAGCCTCTGCCATTGGGTTGTACGGGGAGGGAAAAGATAGGGTACTCACGGAAAAGAACCCAAAGGGTGACTCTTTCATATCCAGGGTTTGTGACCAATGGGAAAAGGCCTCTTTTGATGCACAAAAATCAGGTATCAGGACCATTCAATTGCGCATTGGCGTGGTGTTGACTCCTGGCGGAGGTGCCCTGGAAAGAATGCTGCTGCCATTCAGTCTTGGACTTGGAACCAGGCTTTCCAGGGGCAATCAATACATGAGTTGGATAAGTATGGACGATGCCCTTGGCGGTATCCTCCATATCCTGGAAAACCAGAATGTTGAAGGAGCAATCAATTTGACAGCTCCCAATCCTGTGACCAATAAGGTATTTACCAAAACCCTTGGCCAGGTGCTGTCAAGACCAGCTTTTTTTGTGCTTCCCAGGTGGGTGGCAATTGGTCTATGGGGAGACATGGGAAAGGAAACCCTTTTGACCAGTGCCAGGGTGATTCCTGAAAAACTTTTGGAAAGTGGATTTTCCTTTGAACACAACAAAATAGAAACTGCCCTGAAAGATATGCTGGGCCGCTGAATTAACCCGATACTTAAACCAAGATAACGGATATATGAATGAATACTAAATTAAAATTATTATTTTCTTTTCTGATGATCACGGCCCTGGCCCTGGGGTTTATCAATATTTACTTTCCTGTGGCAAACTACAGTTTTGAGCGGCTCCATGTTTTTTTGTTCAATCTGTGCACAGGGGGATCTATTTTGCTCTATTATACCCAGGGCAGGGTGAAGGTTTCCAAGACTGTACGCCTTTTTTTTCTAGGCTCTCTTATTTATGCTTTTTCAGCATTTTTCGAGCTCTACCCTCTCACCATCCTGGTTTCTTTACCCCTATTTATTCTGGTTGAAAAGGTCCGGGTTCAAAAGTTTTCTCTTTTTCCTATTTTGTTTTTTCAAAAAAAAGCCCATGTGTCTGATAAATTTCACCAGGCATCACTTTTATGCCTCTCCATTGGCATCTTCATGGCCTCCATGGTTATATTAAACAATGAATACCTGAAGTGGGTCTACATGGAAAAATTGACTTTAAATACCTTTTTCCTGGGTTTTTCTTTCCCCTTGTCTTTAATCACCCTTTCCCTTGTCTTTTCGATGCTGCAAAAAGTTGAAATATCCAGCAGAAAAATGTTGATGGAAATTTCTTTCTGGACCATTACTCTGGGAGTGATTATTTTTTTTATTTTTATCCTGTTTGAAAAATTTATTCCCCAGATATTTGTCACCGTTGCCTTGTTTATGGCTGTTGTCCTGGTTTTTTATCTTTATTCAGCTTTTGCAGAAAAAATTCAGCAGAAATTGTTTTTAACCTCTGGTATCGGATTTTTGATTTTTACAGCTGTTACAGGCATTGCCTATATTTTCCTCCAGATGTCCGAGGGGTATGATCACGAGAAAACCAAATGGCTGCTTCATATTCATGTATTTTCATCCCTTTACGGATGGAATCTCTGTGGTTTATCCATAATTTGTAGATTTGACGATTTCCCCATTAAACTTCATTCTCCAACCGTGATTTTTATCCATTGGCTCACTGCAATTGTTCTGGCTCCCCTTGGGGTTTTTTATGGCTGGTTTGCTCTTTTGGCCATTGCAGGATATGCTTTTATCACAACAACTCTGTTTTTCAGCAGTAACTATGGCAAAAAGGCAGGTATATGAGCATCAGAGAGAAAATAAAGCAGTTTTTAAATCTGTTCAACAAAGGATCAAAGGTGCTGGTGGTGATTAATGCGGATCCAGATGCCATTGCCAGTGCCATGGCACTCAGACGTATACTGTGGAGGAAAGTATCAGAGGTGGCAATCGCCCATTTTAACCTGATTACACGGCCGGATAACCTTGCCATGATAGAATATACAGAATCAGGCCTGATTTCCCTGGATTCCATTGAGAAAAAAAATTATGATAAATTTGTGATCCTGGATTCCCAGCCAGATCATAGCGAGCATTTTTCAGAGTTTACCTATGATGCCATCATAGATCATCACCCTTTATCCTGTGATGAGGCAGTTTATGTTGATATCAGGCCCGAGTACGGTACCTGTTCCACCATCATGACCGAATATCTCAAGACAATGAAGATAAAGCCTTCTGCAAAACTTGCAGCAGCCCTGATGCTGGGAATCAAAACCGACACTGCTGATTTTACCCGAGAGGCAACTTTCAAGGATATCCGCGAATTCCAGCATCTATACAAATTTGCGGATATGAATATTGTGACAAAGGTTGAAAGGGCTTTGATGACGGAGGATGATCTGGATTTTTTAAGCAATGCCATAAAAAAAAGAAAGATTATCAATAACCGGGCTTTTTTTCACGCAGGCATTATTCACAAACCCGATGAATTGGTTATTGTAGCGGATTTCTTTTTATCCATTGCCAGGGTCAATTGGAGCATTATTTCAGGGGTGATGGAAAAAAAATTGATTATTATCCTCCGCAATGACGGGCTGAGAAAAGGTGCTGGCAATACAGCCAAAGAGGCTTTTGGAAAATTTGGATCAGCCGGTGGACACAAAACCATGGCCAGGGCAGAGCTGGAGGTAAAACTCATTCGCAAAGAGATAAAAACAGTGAGTCAAAAAGCTCTTTCCCATTGGATTATCTGCCAGATTGAAAAAACAGGGGGAAAGAAAATAGAATAACCAATAACACAGGAGATGACAAAGATGAAAAAAACAGATTTGTTTCTCTTCCCATGCCTGAACTTTATCAAAGTCTTCAAAAAGGGATAGTCCAGGGCGCTCTATATCCAATTGAGGTTAACAAGGGATGGCGTATGGCCGAGGTAAGCGAATACCTTACAAACAGCACTGCCATCGCTTACACTTCATCTTTTTATGTGGTCATGAATAAAGATAAATGGGAAAAAATACCCATGGATCTTCAAAAGATTATTCTGGAAATTAATGACGAATGGACAAGTAAGCACGGAGACGCCTGGGATGAATCCGATCAAATAGGGCTGGATTATTTTAAAAGCCTTAACCGGGAGATCATTGAACTTTCTGATACCGAGGCTGCCAGATGGAAAACAACCATAGAACCGGTTTTTGGAACTTATATTGAGAAAATGAATAAAAAGGGTTTTAACGGCAATAAAATTGTTGAATTTGTCAGGGCAAGCCTGGCAAAACATCAACAATAAGGATACACAGGTTATGGAAAGTGAATACTGGAATCCGCTTCTGGAAACCCTGCCTCGGGAAAAACTGAAACAGCTTCAATTGAGAAAATTTCAGAGGATATTTACCTGGGCCTATGATCATTCAAAGTTCCATAGGCTTCTGTATGACAGTGCAGGGATTACTCCCAGAGATATTCAATCCCTGTCTGATGTCAAGCATGTGCCAAAGGTTGAAAAATCCATGATGAGAAATATCCAGAACAAAGATCCATTTCCCTATGGGGATGCCCTTTGTGTACCCCTGGAAGAGGTTTCGGCTTTTCGTCAGACCAGTGGTACCACAGGACAGCCAGTGTATCAGCCTGATACCTGGCAGGATTGGGAATGGTGGTCTGAGTGCTGGTCCTATGTACTCTGGTCCCAGGGGTACCGGCCCCGGGACCGTGTATTTATCCCCTTTGGATATAATATTTTTGTGGCCTTCTGGGCTGGTCATTATGCCGCAGAAAAATTGGGCTGTGAAGTGGTTCCAGGAGGAGTACTGGATACCCAGGCCCGTATTCTAAAAATTCAGGAATTAAAGGCCACGGCAATGATGGCTACCCCAACCTATGTCCTGAGAATGGCCGAGGTGGCAAAACATAAAATGGGAATTCATCCATCAAGTCTTTCCATTGATAAAATCACCTGTGCCGGAGAACCCGGGGCCGGTATTTCTGCCACCAAGAAAAGGATTGAAGAAACCTTTGATGCCAAAGTCTATGACCATTCTGGTGCAACGGAAATCGGCGCCTGGTCCTATGAATGCAGCCACCAGCCCTTTGGGATGCATGTCAATGAGGCCATGTTTTTAGTGGAAATTGAAGATCTTGAGACAGGTGAAATCATTGAAGAACCGGGTAAACAGGGAAAAATGGTGATCACAGCCCTGGATCGTATTGCCCAGCCCTGTATCCGTTTTGATTCAAAGGATGTGATTGAGTGGGATAAGGAACCCTGCACCTGTGGCCGGACTTTTCGGGTGATCCGGGGAGGGGTCATTGGACGAGCCGACGATATCACAAAGGTAAAAGGTGTACTTCTGAGTCCTGGAGCCATAGAAGAGGTGGTCAGGTCTTTTGACGGCCTTGGGGATGAGTATGAGGTGATCGTGGACAGGCCAGGGGATGTGGATCATATTTTACTCAAGGTGGAACTTTTGACCGGAACTTCAAGATCTGAAATTGAACCCCGTTTGCGGGACCAGCTCAGACTGAAAACAAATCTGGGATATGAAATTGAATTTTTTGAATATAATAGCCTGCCAAGGTATAAATTAAAAGCAAGACGATTCAAGTGTAAGGTAGCCCTCTCTCAGCCCTAAAATCCAGCCAAAAATCTCAGACTAACGAACCCAGATGAAATATCACAGGTATCAGAAGTTAAAAAAAACCAGGTGTTTTAAATGT
>Ga0307988_1000529_pt1 | contig 26078 bp, 28 predicted proteins | sample EllFjometagen183_FD_203166 | JGI IMG/M metagenome (GOLD analysis project Ga0307988, IMG submission 203166) | Marine microbial communities from Ellis Fjord, Antarctic Ocean - #183 | ecosystem: Environmental > Aquatic > Marine > Unclassified | place: Southern Ocean | collected 2014-10-08 | reverse complement strand
GCTTTCTGGGAAGACAGGTATCATGCTACTGCTGTGGAAAGCAACGACCATCTATTGAAATGTATAGTCTATATTGATTTGAATATGGTGCGGGCAGGAGTCGTGAGGCATCCGTCTGAATACAGGTTCTGTGGTTACAAGGAAATTCAGGATCCACCAAAACGCTATGCAGTGATAGCCAACAAGGCTCTATCGGATTTTTTTTCCATAGATGGCCAAATAGATTTTCGGCAAAAGCATAAGCAATTGGTGGAAGCCAAATTACGACAACCAATGGGGTCGGACCAAGATAACATGCTGTATTAGTGCTGTAATGTCTTGAAAAACACCCTGTTTTAGTCCTTAGATGTCACTTTTTACCCTAAAAAAGTGACATCTAAGAAATAGACATGAAAGTGGAACAATTGAACAACTCACGAAGTTCCGGGGACACAAGTTCCGGGGACACAATACCGAATTCCAACAATAAAATGCACCAGATAAACTGGTGATTTTCATGTCCTGCAGAGAACATATGACAATCCGAAAATCTATTAAAATAATTGGAATAATTTCAATCTCTATACTGGTAATGTTTTTTGGAATATAGGGTCGGACCAAGCTATCTTGCTGAGATGTCGAATTAATGGAGCTTAAAACATGCTGTTTTTGTTCTTAGAGCCGTCTTTTTAGCATCAAAAAGTATCTTCTAAGCGGAAAAACGCTCAGTCGTCTTAGAGCAGGAAGCTGTTCTGAGGGAAGTGCCAGTCTCTTACAATATGCTTTTTGAGGGTAAAAAGAGTGCTTTAAGGCCTGATAATAGCTATTCTATGAACGTAAATAACGTTGATTCAACAGGATAGCTTGGTCCGACCCCGCATTTGCGCGTTGAAAAAGATTTACCGGTTGTTGTAGAGATGTTAAAAAAATACAAAAACATAAAACAAATACATGAAAATTTACCTAATATTCAAGTAGTTACATGAAACTGGGCTGACAATACGTTCAACGCCGACCCGCGAGAACGTGCGCTTTTTCAGTAGTTTAACAAAACCCTAGCCACGCTCCAAGTTGGTAGCCAGGCCGTTGGCGGGCGGGTTAACTCTGGCGTTAGGCGCTTTTGGAGATTCGTGCAACGACATCTGTTTGCTGGAACGGTAACCAATGAGTAAACAACCATAATGGAGGTAACTTGAATATTCCATATGATTTACAAAACCCGACAAAAACTTATAAGCTTCCCAAAAAATATATGGAAATATCTGGTATATGTCCAATACAAGGGGATGATTCCTTGGCCTTTGTACAAGACGAGGCAGTCCGAGTCTACCAGTTTGATCTATCCTCCAATGAAATCACGGAGTACGTGAAGTACGAATCTGGGGATTCGGAAGATATCGTAATTCTCGGAAACACCGCATATATATTGCATGCGGGAAAGCGGCCAGCAATTCACAAGATAACCGGCTACAACAGGGGTTCTGCGCAGTGTGAACGTTACGATCTGAATCTGAACAAGGACTATGATCCAGAAGGATTGTGTCATGATGCCAAGGAGAATCGTCTCCTCATTGCCTGTAAGGGGTCTCCAGTTAAAGGTGACAAGTTACGAAAAATATTTTCTTTTGACCTCCAGTCCGGGACGAAAGCAAATTCACCGGTGTTTGTCATAGATAGTCGGGACTTTTTAGATAGAAATGGAGATACATTCAATCCTTCAGGAATTGCAATTCATCCTATATCCAACGATATTTATTTGGTCGGAACAAAAGAAGTGAAAATGATCGTCTGCTATGGAATGAACGGTGAATTCAAAGGAGCTTGGAAATTGGATAGAAATCAGTTTAACCAACCAGAAGGAATAGCTTTTATGGAATCTGGTGAGTTAATTGTTTGCAGTGAAGGAGAAAAAAGCAAAAAGGGCAAGAAAGGGAAAAAAGCGGGAATATTTATGTTCTCCGTTGAAGAGCAATCGTAGTCCAGGGAATATAGGGTCGGACCAAGATGTCTTGCTGAGATGTCGAATTAATGGAGCTTAAAAGATGCTGTTTTTGTTCTTAGAACCATCTTTTTAGCATCAAAAAGTACCTTCTAAACGAAAAGACGCCCAGTCGTCTTAAAGGAGGAAGATGTTCTGAGGGAAGTGCCAGTCCCTTACAATATGATTTTTGAGGGTAGAAAGAGTGCTTTAAGGCCTGATAATAGCTGTTCCATGAACGTAAATAACGTTTAGTCAGTAGGATATCTTGGGTCGACCCCATTTGTACCGGAGAGATAAATAAGTATTAAAGAGAAACAGTGGACTAATTAAAGAATATTTTAACCCTAAACATATTCAAACTCTTTAAAATTTGAATTAATGTAATATCCACTTATAGAAATCAGGGAGCTATCTAAGCTGATAAAAAAATTTCTCATAACAAATATGCCATTCACAAATTGACAATGTGGTATCGAAATGGTACTGCTTTGTTATGCCCCCTAAAATTCGAGAACTCATAAAACAATTAGAAAAAGCAGGCTTTAAAAATCACGGTGGCAAAGGTAGTCATCGCAACTTCATTCACTCAAAAGGTATTGCCATCACAATATCTGGGAAAATAGGATCTGATGCTAAAAAGTATCAAGAAAATGAAGTTAAACGCAAAATTATGGAGTCAACAAAATGAAAGAGCGAGATAAATACTTAAAACTTGTTGAATGGTCAGAAGAAGATCAATGCTATATTGGTTCAATCCCAGGTTGGATTGGTCAATGTTGCCATGGTGCAGAAGAAGAAAAAGTTTATCATGAACTCTGTCAAATAGTAGATGAGTGGATTGAAATATATAAAAACGAGGGCTTACCACTTCCAAATGCAACAAATAAGAAATACTCTGGCAAATTTCAACTTCGCTTAGGAAGTGAACTGCACAAAGTAATCTCCCTCAAAGCAATGCAGACAGGAGATAGCCTTAATAATTTTTGTGTCAAAATGCTAAAGCAATCACTTACACCAAATCATCATAGCAAAAGCTAACCCCCCCCAAACACTCCGGGCATTTGTTTTGTGAACAGTGTAACTATCTGAAATAATATGATAAATCAGGGAGTGGCCAAGCTGTCTTGCTGGGATGTCGAATTAATGGATCTTAAAGCATGCTGTTTTTGTGCTTAGAGCCATCTTTTTAGCATCAAAAAGTACCTTCTAAGCGAAAAGACGCTCAGTCGTCTTAAAGGAGGAAGCTGTTCTGAGGGAAGTGACAGTCCCTTACAATACGCTTTTTGAGGGTAAAAAGAGTGCTTTAAGGCCTGATAATAGCTATCCTATGAACGTAAATAACGTTGATTCAACAGGATAGCTTGGTCCGACCCCGTATTTGCCCCGTATTTGTGCAGATTTTCAGGCCAACTGTTCGGGTTTTCCGAACAGCTCACTTTGTTCCAAACTCATCGGTTAAATGCTTGTTTCACCTTATCTAAACGTTATATGTGAAAAGCACCACTTGACTTTACGTTCGTAAATACGTACGTTGTTAGCTGGAGGTCACAATATGATTATATTAAATGCAACTGAGGCACGTTCCAAGCTTTACAACCTTATTGACGAAACAGCTTCATCCCACCAGCCAATTGTAATTACAGGAAAAAGGTCTAACGCCGTTTTGATTTCTGAGGAAGACTGGAACTCTATAGCTGAGACTCTTTTTTTGGTATCCATACCTGGAATGCATAATTCAATCAAAGAAGGGTTAGCATTAGATTTATCAGAATGCTCTAAGGAGCTTGATTGGTGAATTGGGAATTAGTGTTTACAAAACAAGCTCAAAAAGATGCAAAAAAACTCGCGAGTGCAGGGTTAAAAAAAAAGGCAGAGATATTACTCGAAGTAATTACCGAAAACCCTTTTCAAAACTCACCACCTTATGATAAGTTGGTGGGTGATTTGGCTGGAGCATATTCCCGCAGAATCAACATCCAACACAGACTTGTGTATCAAGTATTCCGAAAAGAACAAGTCATTAAAGTCATAAGACTTTGGACACATTACGAATAATTCACATAACAAAACGCTACAGCGGAACGGCGTGCAACGCGATTTTTCGAAAATCAATCTTGTTGTTCAAGTATCAGGCTGATCAACGTTGGTTGTTGTGCATCCCGCTCGCCCGCTGATGCGGGCGACCCCTATCGCCGCTGTCTAGTAAAGGCGGAATATAGGGTCGGACCAAGATATCTTGCTGAGATGTCGTGTTAATGGAGCTTAAGACATGTTTTTTTGTTCTTATAGCCGTCTTTTTAGCAGCAAAAAGCACCTTCTAAGCGAAAAGACGCTCAGTCGTCTTAGAGCAGGAAGCTGTTCTGAGGGAAGTGCCAGTCTCTTACAATACGCTTTTTGAGGGTAAAAAGAGTGCTTTAAGGCCTGATAATAGCTATTCTATGAACGTAAATAGCGTTGATTCAACAGGATAGCTTGGTCCGACCCCGTATTTGTTTTTATATTGTGTATTCGTCGTGTTAGGTGTTTTTGATAATCCACCAATGCATCGATATTATTCACACTGAAGCTTATTGTGTGGGGTATTTGTCATTTTAAACATCGTTCTTTTGTGATTTCTATCTCCTAATTCACTGTACTTGTGGCGAATATATTATTGCAAATGTAATTGATGAATGGTAATTCATTAATTACGTTTAACTAATAGTTGTAGCTTTTACTTTTGTTCTGGCTTCGACGATTTCTTATTGCATCAAGCATTGTTTTCAGATTTATGTTCACAAAACAATCCAAAAACGGAGTCGGCGGCCCCAAACGGGGGAGGGGCACGATAAACGAATGATATTATAATTTAATATCGACTATCTACTCAAAATCTCTTAATAGCCTTCGGATACTCAACAGGTGACGGATGCTTATTCTTTCGTAAAAATGAAGAATTTTCTGAACAACGTGAAGAACAATCTACAGGAGGAGCTATGAAATTTTTCATTTCTTTATTATCAACTGCAGCCATTTTTATTAGCTTACTGACATCTACCGGAATGTGTACTTCCCCACAATATCCTGAGATGATGTTTATCATCGATGCGTCCGGTTCCATGTGGGGAAGTGCAGGAAAACAGTCAAAGATAGAAGCTGCAAAGCAGGTAATGAATGAAATCGTTCCTGCCATTCCCGCAGAAGTACGGGTAGGACTCACTGCCTATGGTCATAACAGAAAAGGAGACTGTAACGATATTGAATCGTTGATACCATCTGGTTCCAATGACCGAAGCGGTCTGTTAAAAAAGGTTATGGGACTTCAGCCGAAAGGTAAGACTCCCATGGCAGCTGCAATCCAGAATGTGGCTGATCAACTGAAAAATAAAGAGGTGGAAACCACTATCATTCTAGTGAGTGATGGAGAAGAGACCTGTCACAAAGCCCCTTGTGCAGCTGTCAAAAAATTAAAAGATGCGGGGGTTACGTTCGTCCTTCATGTTGTCGGTTTTGGAGTGACCAAAGAACAAAAAGTACAGCTTTCTTGTATGGCAGCTGCTGGAGGAGGAAAGTATTTTAGTGCCGCAGATTCTGCGTCCCTTCTTGCCGCCCTGCAAACAGTGGAATTTGAAGTCGTGAAAAAGGTGGAATTTGAAAAGGCAAAAACCACAACGAAGAAAAAAAGTACTGGCCTTGGAAAAATTCACATCGTTATTCCGGAACAAGGACTGCGCAGTTTGAATGCGATCAAAATCATCCGTACAAAAGACAGTAAGGTCTTAAGAACGCTAAAAAACATTAAAAGTGACGCTTTTTATCCACTCCCTGCCGGCAGCTATGAGTTAATTGCGGGTTTTGGGAATTCGAACTATCAACCGGATTCTGAAATTTCATATGGAACATACGAAATCAATGGTGGAGAGACCACCGAAGTACAACCGGGACTCTTTATTATCAATATGGCTGAAGCACTGGAAAGAATTCCTGCCCACAGATTATCCATCAGCAGAAATGATGGGTCGGAGTTCAGTCTTATCCAGATAGCAAAAAGCGGCAACGCTTTTTGCTTTTATTTAGCTAAGCCCCTTCCTGCAGGTGATTATACATTTACCCTTGCCCCAGAAGTCGGCCGGGATAATAAACCAAAATCACCACTGTTTGTTTCAGACGTCTGTACCGTCCCTGACGGTGGTGAATGCGTTATCACTATCGATACAGGAATAGTCCTAAAAGAGGCTCAGGATTCATCTGTTAACGGTTGGCTATTGCAAACAGTGGGTGGTGATAAAACTTTGTTGAATATTGTAAAGGAAGGAAACGGCTGGGCTTTATGGCGCCCCTACATTGTTCAACCAGGTACCTATCAATTGAGTGTCCTGCTAAAGGATATGGATGAACCACTCCTTGTGTCTGATGAACTGACAATAACCAAAGGAGATCTTCTCCAATTTGATACAGGTTTATAAAACAGCTAAGAATACCCGGGATAAAACAAAGCTAACACGCCACTCTTATAACATGGCTGCAGTTCCTCAGAAATTTCCGAAGAACTGCCGCCATGTAATCTTACATCTTCAATTTTTCCGATTTCCTGTTGAAAAAGTCCACCGATTAGCAAACACAAAACGTATCAAAGATTACTGAATAAAACCGAATGATTAAAAAACAAACTTGTATCCTTTGAAATAATATGAGACCCGTATTGCTGTGTATGTAAGATATAAGATTTTTTAATACTGGAACTGAAGATATGTCAAATGGTAGAAATACTAAAACGACAGAAAGATAATGCCTTCATCTATGAAAAATGTTGCTTGTAGAATTTGTAAAAGCTTATGGGGATAACCCAAAAAGAATTATCGAAGTCTATCCATGTTCCATACCAATGAATCAATAAAGTTATTAATTAAAAGTTTGGAATAACTCCAAGTACAGCTTTACGACTTGCAAAGCATTTTGGAGTTTCTGAAGACTTTTGGTTAAATATTCAACTTAGGTGCGATTTCTTGAACAAGATTCAATAATTTACAATGCTCAACGTTAATTGCTAAACTGGTTGGCGGGCGGTATCACATTAAGGCTTTTTAAGGCAGTTTCCGAACAAACAGTTACTTATCATCAGGAGGTACTATGAAAACCAGAATAATCGACACACTTTCATTTTCCCCAAACAGGAAAATTTGCAATCTGTTTCTTGTTGGAGCACTCTCTCTTTCTTTTCTTGCTCCAGCCTTTGCTGGAGCAGCAGATGTGAAACTTCTTGTGAAACAGGCCAATAAGGATCTCCGCACAAGTGAAAGGCAAATGTTTTCGGGTAAAAATGATGAGGCGATTGCCGGAGTACGATCGGTGCAAGCTCTAATTGAGTCAATAAAACAAGAGGATCCAACTAACAAAGGTATCAAAACTCTTGAAAACAAAGTAACTAAAATTGTTAAATCTATTGAGAGAAAGACAGGGCGCGACTTTGGTGGTGGTTCTGGCACATTGCAGGCAAGTAAGCCACAGGCCTTAGCGGATAAGCCGGTGGTAAAGCCAATAACCAAGACGTCTACAACGAGTCAACCAGTCTCCCCATTGACTCCTACAGCAAGCCAATCAGGTTCCCAATCCCCCGCAGCAAGCCAGCCATCAACAGAAGCGGCATCTGCTGGCAAACTCTCCCATCAAGTCAGGGGGCTTGTCAAAATGGCAGAAAGAAATGTCAAATCGGCTGAAGATAAAGTCAAAATGTTAAGCCAGCCACGGTTTGCCCAAATGACTCTCAGCCAGAAAACCAAGATGGTAGACAAGACAGCTTCGAGGGCCAGGCAAAACCTTGAAGAGGCTAAACAACTTGCGGCAACAGAAGGTATTATAGATCATCCTGAATTTAGTGATCTGACCCAAAGATTGGCTGCAGTAGATGCTCTTGTCGCTTCCGATACGGCTAAAGTTGACAAGCAAGAGGAACAAAAGGCCATCACAGGCGCGGCAATAAAGGGTGATTTTGAAAGCCTCCAGGCAGCAAGGGAAGCCGCGGAAAAGGCGCTGGGGAAATACGCTGGTGGGGGAGCAATCTATTACAATAAACTTGAAGATGCAGAGGCCATGCTTGTTGCTATTAAAAAATTTGAAAGTAACAATAAAAAGGCTCTTCTGAAACAGCAAAAAGACTTTGGCGATAAACATGGTACCACGGCAGAATTAATAGACGCCAAAGCAAAATCAGTTGGCTACTGGCCGCTCTATCAAGCTCCAAGTGGCCCTTATCTTGGGATTACAGAGCTAATACAACAGACAGACCAGGGTAAAATAGCCATGGCCGAAGATCTTGCTAAAAGATCCGCACAGATGATTACAAGTTCTAATATTCATGATTTCTTTGTAAGGGAAAATTATCAGGATGCCAGGGGATGGCTTGTACTGGCTGCAAAATTTTCCTCCAATAACGCTTTTGTGCAAAGTGAGCAGAAAACCATCAATTCCAGGATAGATGCTGGTCTCAATGTTTTTTACGCAAGAATCGATGCACGAACCTGGCCGCCAGAGGCGGTAGCAGGCGGATCACCTGAAAATCAATCTGTAGCGAAAAATTATTTTGTGCAAAGTAAAGACTGGGCAAAAAAAGAAAAGAACCCATATAAAGTTCTTGATCTCAAAGTTTCTGGCCCTTGGTCCGTGCAGAAAAAGAATCTTGTCGGTAGCCCTATAATGTACGGTTTGCCTGTTGTTGTTGCTGTAGAACTTGAAAAGGATAAAATCGATAATCTGGCTCGAGTTTTTCATATGACATTGAGGACTCCGGAATCGGCGAGTCCGCAAACAGCACCTCCATTTACCAGTGACACAGTAGGGAATAGCTATTTTATCAGAAAAACAGCTATAAAATAATACATCCACCTAATCAATGGGGGACAAACAAGAATGGCACTAGTTTAAACACCTGCGAATTGACATAGTGGTGATTTGGTAGAAACTTAATGCTTCAAAGTGGATGTCTCTTATGAATGTTCCCCATAAGATATTAACTGTATACGTTTTACCTGAATTCAAGTTCTAAGTGTAACGAGAAGAGACAGGCCACTATTAATTGTTGTTTTTCCCTGAGACTCTACTCAAGATCTCTTAATAGCCTCTGGATTCTCAACAGGTGACAGATGTTTTTTTACAAAAATGAAGAATTTTCTGAACGGCGTAAAAATAATCTCCAGGAGTAGCTATGAAAATTTTTAATTTCTTTATTATCAACTACACCCCTTTTTCTTTCTAATTACGTACAAAGCTCAGCCATTTTGTCTGTTCATTTCCCGCGGAGGCGTGAATCTAGAGAGGTGGCACGAAACTGGATCCCTGCCTCCGCGCGGATGACACATTTGGTCACTTGTAATTCTTACGTTTTATCAGCGTATTACGCCTCAGATATCTGAAGTTAACTGAGTTTTATACGTAATTAGATTTTTATTAGCTTACTGACATTTATCGGAACGTGTGCTCTCTCCCAATATCCTAAGATGATGTTTATCATCGATGCGTCCTGTTCCATGTGGGGCAGCGCAGGAAAACAGTCAAAGATAGAAGCTGCAAACCAGGTGATGAATAAAATCGTTCCTGCCATTCCCGCAGAAGTACGGGGAGGACTCACTGCCTATGGGCATAACAGAAAAAGAGACTGTAACGATATTGAATCGTTGGTACCATCTGTTTCCAATGACCGAAGCGTCCTGTTAAACACAGTTATGGGACTCCAGCCGAAAGGTAAGCTGTCCATGGCAGCTGCAATCCAGAATGTAGCTGATCAATTGGAAAACAAGTCAGGGTGCAGGGTTGGACTAAACTATCTTGCTGAAATATCCCGCTAATGAGGATTGAGGCATGCTTTTTTTGTTCTTAGAGCAAGAAACTGTTCTGAGGGAAGTGCCAGTCTCTTAAAATACATATATTTTTCACCAAATCACCTGGGCTGCCTCCTACAGCTTTAGCTGCTTCATTAACGAAATGACACGATTGGTCTAATGAAAAACGCTCAGCATCGTTTTCAGTGTGTTTAAGGTATTGTTTTAACATCTGTTTTTGGTATATTTTTAGTGGAATAACGTTTAGCTCAGGGGCATGGTGATAACTGGATGCACGATATGATACCGATATTACACTGTAATGTTAATTCAAGCCTTCTGTGAGTAGCTGATAATATAAAGCCACAATATTCATTTTGAGGCAAAGATGGGCAGTATAGGTTCGTCGATTTTTTGGTAGTTAGTTCTATATTGCCCATTTTAGCCCCAAAACCGACTTTTGGTACTTGCAATATCAACTACTTACGTAATTAATTGGTCAGTGTTTCAAGATTAATCAGCAGCTTATCGTGGCCCAACTCCATTTTGGACGAGAGTATGGTGTCCCCGGACCTATTCGCTGGTCCACCAAAAAAACGAAGTACAACTGGACAGAATCAGGTACATTCATTCCTCACGATTCAGGCAGCACGATGGGAAGTAAAAATCTTTCTCGGTTTGAATCAATTCAGCCATATTTTGAGGGGGTTTTAAGCAGGGTGGCGATAATGAAAACATTATGTCCCCAAAATCCCAGAATTACACTGTTACAGGAAGTTAAAAAGATAAACTATGAATGATTCTAAATTTTCAAGCCTGCCCCTTTCCAAAGCCATGCTCCATAATCTGAATGAAATTGGCTTTACCGCAATGACCCCTGTTCAGGCCGAAAGTCTGCCACATATTTTAAAAAATTCTGATGTTATAGCCCAGGCCAAGACAGGGAGTGGGAAAACCGCAGCGTTTGGAATTGGTTTACTCACCAAACTGGATGTAAAAAGAAATCGAACTCAATCCCTAGTTCTCTGCCCGACCCGGGAACTGGCGGATCAAGTGGCCAAAGAGTTACGTCGCTTAGCTCAAGCTACCCATAATGTTAAAATATTGACTTTATGCGGTGGCGTGGCTTTTGGTCCTCAATATGGATCGTTACTGCATGGGGCCCATATCATTGTTGGTACCCCCGGCCGAATCTTACAGCATCTGAAAAAAAACAATCTATCTTTAGAGGATCTAGAGACACTGGTCCTTGACGAAGCGGATCGCATGCTCGATATGGGCTTTATTGACGATATAAAAAAAATCATTGCCCATGCTCCTGAAAATCGGCAGACCATGCTTTTTTCAGCCACCTTTCCAGATAAAATCTTGGGTTTGAGTTCCGCCATTCAAAAGAACGCCCTTAATATTCAAACCATCGCTAATGAACGGGCTAATAAGATTACGGAATACTTCTACGAGGTGCCCCACAATAAGAAGATTTCCATGCTTATTAAAGCCATAGCCCATCACAGACCCCAAAATATCTTGGTTTTTTGCAATACAAAGATCCAAACACAAGAGGTTGCTGATGCGTTATCTGCGGCCGGGATCGATGCTCTGGCTATTCACGGCGATTTGGAACAGTATCAACGTACCGATGTTCTTGTTCGCTTCGCCAACAAAAGTTGTTCCGTACTTGTGGCCACCGATGTGGCGGCCAGAGGGATTGATATAAAAGAGCTTGGGATGGTGGTTAATTACGACATACCACAGGATGAAGAGACCTATACCCACCGTATTGGTCGAACCGGACGCGCGGGTAAAGAGGGTTTGACAGTTACCTTTTTTACCAGCCGGCAGGCATATGCAATGGAAAGTTATCGCAATGAAACGCGACTGTTTGATGACTGCGACAACCTGAAGAAGGGTGAAAACTTCACTTTGGTTCCACCCAATGTAACCCTTGTTTTAGAAGGGGGGAAAAAGAACAAAATGCGACCCGGCGATATTCTTGGGGCACTGACGGGTGAAGCAGGCCTTGATGGGAAATATGTGGGCAAAATAGATATCTATGATAGGCAAAGCTATGTGGCCATTGATCGTAGTATGGCTCAACAAGCCTATTCGTATCTAAAAAAAGGCAAGATTAAAGGACGTTCATTTCCAGTATGGCTCTTTTCTGAAGCGAAATCAGGCCCTGCTGACAAGAAAACATGGCCCAAGTCTCCCCAGCGGTAATTGTAAGGCAGGCGGTGTAGTGCACATTGAGAGATGTTGGATATTGTGAAAGGACGTAATGATAGTGGTAAGTCCGCTCTTGACCTACAAAAGTCAAAATGATTGAATAATAGTATCCAGGGATGTTTGCAGTATGTGGTCTTTGAATATATTTTCCTGCCGGCTTCTACTATTTGTTACCTGGTATCGAAGATACAAAAAATAACTATACGTACCCTTCGCTCGCAAGTAGACAAATTAATACCAGAAAAATCAAATTTACAAGCTAGAGTTGCAAACAGGGGCATATCAAAAAAGGATGGAAAATTGATAAATCCGACAGAGTCCACCTCCCCCGATAGAAAGGTGTCTTTTAAACCTGGTTTTGAAGAAATCCCACAACCAGCAAGGGACAGAAGATAACTATAAATACACCAAACAAGAAAACCCAGTTATTATATGGCAGAAAGTGTCTTTTAAACCTGGAAAGGTGTCTTTTGAACCTGAAAAGGTGTCTTTTAAACCTGAATTCCGTTGTCAATCCTTGATATCAGTACGTTTGCCAGCCCGTTAGTCTTTTATAGTCTCTTTTAGTCTTATATAATCTTTTATAGAGGTCTGTGTTAAGCAAACAATTTTCACACATTTTCTTTTAAAAGATACAGATCCCCCTGAGAGGCTTTTCCAAAGCAGATTGATTTCCAACAAAACAGTTGTTATACTTGTATGACAAAGGAGGTATTACTATGCTTGCAGTACGTTTACCCGACGCAATGGAAGATCGCTTAAAAAACCTGGCCGAAAAGACCGGTCGAACAAAATCATTTTACGTGCGTGAGGCTATTTCAGAATATCTGGATGATCTGGAAGATATTTACCTTGCTGAACAGCGGCTTGAGGATCTACGTGCTGGTCGCAGCCGGACATACACACTCGAAGAAGTGATGGAGCGTCATGACGTGGACAGTTGAGTTTGATTCAGCTGCAGACAAGGATTTTAAAAAGATTGATCCTGGGCAGAAGCAACGAATTATAAAGTATCTGAAGAAGAAAATTGCAACAGAGAATGATCCACGACGCTTTGGTGATTCGTTGAGCAGAAACCTAACAGGCCTTTGGAAATATAGGATTGGAGATTACAGAGTAATTTGTGAGATCCAGGAGGAAAAGATTGTCGTTCTGGTGTTGCGTGTCGGGCATCGGAGCAAGGTTTACGGGGGACACTAAAACGTAGTCGCTCAGTGTACCTTCAACCCATTACAGTGTATTTTATTTCCACAGCAAAAGTGCCACAGCCGGTGGCACTTTCCACCCATATTCTTTTAAAAATATCAATCCACCAATTGTTCCGGATACAATCCCATGGCCAAAGCCAATTTTTCAAGAGTTGCGTTACGCAGATTATCGCTCCGCTCCATCTGGGAAAGTGCTGGTTGACTGATCCCGGCTTTTTGCGCTAACACCTTCTGACTTAACCCCAGATGTTTTCTCCAGGCTTTAGTGAGGTTCCACCCTTTCTCAATCAACATTCCCACAACTTCATGGGGGATCGTTGCCTCTTCCCCTTTCTGACTGGTGAGCTCTAAATAATCCTCATAGGGAATAACCGCAAAGGCGGGTTTGCCACTCTGGCGAATCACTTGCACGTTATTTGTATGTACGTTCATTTCTCTGCCTTACCTCCTCTATAGTTACGATCTCAAGGGAATCAGTAAAAATAACCCTCCAGCGACCAACACGAAGTCGATACATCTCTGTGGTTTTTATCTTCTTCACATTTTCACAGTGAGGAAAACCTACCAATGCACTGACCTGTTTATAGATATTTTGTTGCTCTTGTTTATTCTTGATCTTTCGCAGCTGTCGAAGAGCTTTTGTTTTCCACTCAATCTGTTTCATATCTGTACGGTAACTTATAATATAAGTTTATTAAAGAAAAATATAAGTCTTTGGCAGAGTGCTGTCAACGGTTCTACCAGTATCTACTTTCATATATTGTACGCAGATAAAATTACTATAAAAGTGACTTATTTCTGCTAAATTGACAGGAATAGCTATAAAACAAGGGATAACAGAAATAAAATAAATTTAACTGTACGCATATAGTGTTGTACTATTTTAGTTGATAGTACGTTTAATATCACACATAAGGGGTTGAAATGAGACATTACAGTACGATTCTACGGGAAGACCGAGAGAAAGCCGACTTGTCACGAAGGTCTGTCGCGAAGAGGGCAGGGATATCCGAAGGCCATTTACGATTTCTTGAAAAAGGCGATCGGGAGACAAAACCAGCCACTCTCCGTAAACTTGCCCTGGCCATTGGGATAAATGAGCGGGAGATGATGGAATCCTGGTTAAAGGAAAATATGCCTGCAATGGATTATTCCGATCTGGCGGCACGTCTTCCAAAAGGAATTGATGTGGCCCAGCTCCAAGAAATGTATCAGATCCCGGAAGCAAAGCAGATTCTGCAGGAGGCGGAGCTGATCACGGCAAGCCAGTTTAAGGATATCAGTGCCTCCGAGTTATTCAAGATTCGAGGAGCTCTTCGTAACTGCCTTGGTTTTATCCGTGAGCTTGAGAACAATTCGTAATAATTGATCTTATTTTTATATAATAAGACTTTTTATGTTAGGAATAAGTTTGAATAAAGTGGTTTCCACATATAAGATACTGGAATACACTTTTATCAAGATGGAGAATATTTGATGAACCAGGCAACATCCCAGACGAATTTCTGGGAACTTTTTATAAAGCTGGAATTGAACGAAAGCGAAAGGCCAAAAGAAGGGTGGAAGGTTCTGGAGAGAACTCCCCAGGGACTGCAGGAAATTACAACCCGCCGTAACAAGGTCGTCAAGTTCAAACAGATAAAGGATCTGTTCGCCTGGATCAAGGAGAACAGGACAGGGTATGCAATCAATATTGATTGCTTCGAGTACGGAGGGAAGTTAACCCTTCGGCAATAAAGAGAGGGCCGGTTGCTGTAACAACCGGCCCTCTGAGGTTGTAACGAATGAATGATTTTGAAGAGATCAAGCGGGCTGCTGATCTAAAAACAATCATTCCATCCGAGACGGGTCTCCAGATGGGAAAAAACCATCTGGAGTCATGTCCGTTTTGTGACGGTCACGATTGTTTTAGTATAAACACGAAGAAACAGCAGTACAAGTGTTTTCAGTGTGATACAGGAGGTGATATTTTTGATTTTCTTGCAAAATATCATGGTATTACAGAACAGGAATCTCTCCAACAGGCCGCCAATCTAGTCGGCCATACATTATTTCAACACCAAAAATCCGTAAGGCTCAGCAAAAACGATAAACTTTTGCTGTCTGCTGCAGAATACTACCACCACTACATGCTGGTTAACGGTGCCAAAGATTACCTGGTGGGTCAGCGCGGCCACTCCATGACTACTTTGGAGCTGATGAAAGTTGGCTGGTCTGATGGCAGGCTGTTTTCTCATCTACAGAAACAGGGATTTGCCATAGGTGAAATTCTGGAATCAGGTCTGGTCCGGGAAGACAAAAAGAAGCCTGGTCGTCACTATGATTTCTTCGGAAAAGGTCTGGCGATTTTTCCTCATTTTGAGAATGGCCGGGCTCTTCATTTCACAATCAAAGATCCTGAGAAAAAGAGACCTCCCTACCAGCTTCCTGCTACCCAGCGTAACAAAAGATGGCGTTTCTATAATCAGGATTCTCTTTTTAGGTATGACGAGCTGATTCTGGTTGAGGGTAAAAACGACACCCTTTCTGTGGTTGATTCTGGTGTCCGCCAGGTCATCGGTATGAGCGGTCAGATATCCGAAGAACAGATAAAGAGCCTGGCTGCTCACTGCAAGAGTAAAAAGCATTTGTATCTCTGGATGGACAATGATTTTGACCATTCCAAGCCCTATACAAAGGGATATGGGTATGTGCGGAAGATCAGCGAGGGCTTGCCGGGGGTCAATATCCGGATATTTATTTATCCGGACAACTTCAATGATCCGGACGAATACCTGCAACACCTCCCCAGAGACAAGCGGAGAAATGCAATCTGTCGGCTCCGGGAAGAATCAGTTGATTACCTCACCTGGGAGATCATGCAGGCAGAGGCCAAGGCCACACTGGAAGACAAGGTTGAACATCTCAAACAATTTAATCTTTTCCAGCAGATTGGCCAGCGGCCGCACATTGACCAGCAAATCTATATCGAGAAACTTGAAGAGCTGGGCCTTAAATTAAAATCTATCGATCAGGAATTGGAATCTGGGGGAGGCCTTCGCCAACGGATCACAGAGTATCTTGAAAACCTCAATAGCAAGCGGGATGCAAACCCAAACACCATTGCCGATCTGATCCACGATCATTTTAGTGGTGGTGGTCGATTTTTCAGGGATGATGACGATAAGGTTTATCTCATGTGGCAACACAATATCTATGAAGTATCCACCAACCGGCCTTTCAATGCCTTAATCAAACGAAAAACAGGATTGTTACCCACGGAACAGCCGGGCCGGTCTGTCTGGGAGTCCCTTGCCTCAGAAGGCTATAACTCAGGCCGACAAATTGATCTCGGTGGATGGCTGCACACGGATCGCGGCACCGATACGGTTTATATCAATCTGAACAGCTCCAATAATATCATTATAAAGATAACGCCTGCGGGTGTTGAAGAGATCCAGAACGGGCTTAACCAGGATCATATCCTTTTACAGAGTTCCGGTAAGATCAAGCCCTTTAACTATCTTCCGGAAACAACCATCGAGGAGGCTGTTTCCGAGCTTCGAAAACTCCTTTTCGATAATCTTTCGTGTGAAACCACCCAGAAATATCTGTTACTTTCCTGGTTTATTTCCACTTTTGTATCTGATTTCAGCCCTCATGTTGCCCCATTATTGAAAGCTGCCGGTGAAACTGCCTCCGGTAAGACCACAGCGGCCAGACTGCTTGAATATCTGCTTTATGGTGATGAACACCTGGGCGAAATATCCGTTGCCGGTGCCTATGCTGATGCCAGTCAAAACCCCATGCTGGTGATTGATAACCTTGAAAATCAGGACATCAAACAGGAAATGCTCAAGTTTCTGCTTTTGGTGGCCACCAGGGGGAGCAAGGTCAAGAGAAAGGGCGGCACAGAATCAGGCGTTACCGAGGAAAGCCCGAAGGCTCTGGTCATGGTAACGGCCATCGAGCCTTTTGTTAAATCCGAGCTTATAAACCGCACATTTGAAGTCAATTTTGCAAAACAATATCACAACGAAGGTTTTATTGATGATGAGGTAACCCGGCAGATCCTCAAAAAACGGGACATAATTATTTCCGGACTGCTTAAACTTATTCAAAAAGAGATCCTGCCCAACCTTAAAAAGAGAACGGCATATATCACAGCCCTGAATGTCGATCATAAAGGCCATAGCAAGGAGCGAATGAATGCTTATCTGGCTTTGATGATGCTCATTTTAGATAGAGTTCTGATTTATTGGGATGTGAAACAGCATTTGAAGGCACCTGATATCTGGCATACCTGGATTATTACCCAGGACCAGTTAGCGAGGGAACATGAAGTCAGCTCAAATGATATCTTGAGGCTGCTTGACGGCCTGATCCGGGAGTACCGGTTGCGGATGAATGAGCAGGAACTCAAACCCCAGCGTGTTTATGGGTATGAAGAAGAAGTTTATCAGTATACCCACCCGGAATACGGCATAGCAATCACCAGGACGGCCCCTACGTTCATCGACGAGAACAAGGAACACACAGAGGCCTTTATCGAATTTGAGGCCACCAGCAAAGATTTAACCTATGCCTTCACCCGTTTTTGCAAAAACAACGGATTGGCCAACCCTTATTCTTCAGCGGCTATTTTCGGTTCAAGACTCAAGAATGATCGAAAATTATTAGCCAAGGGAGGGTGGGAGCTGGTTACAAAGGAGGAAAATGGAACCTATTTCAAGGTTGTCAGGGGCCAAAGATATCTCAGGTTCCGTCACCGTCTTATCAGGTAATAATAAAGGAGCACCTGGTTGGTGCGCTGTGGGGTGTTATTCCATCATGCAATGTCGCATAATGTTTAGTAAGGGCTGTAATAAGCTTATGGAGAGGGTGAGGGGTGCAAGTCCAGGGTGCAGGTGCAAGCTCAAAAGTAAAAATCTGGCATTGGTCATGAGCTTATTTACCCCCATTAAGCAAGAGGGGAAATTTATGGAGCATTTTCTCAGTACCTATGACCATTGCACCACTTTCTTTATAAATATTTTTTATTTTAATGGTTTAGATAGGGTGCAATCGGGGTGCAGGTTCGGGTGCATCAATGGTGCAGCAGTGGTGCAAGCTCCATTGGTAAATTTAACCTGCACCACGACAAAACAACACAATTACAATAAGATAATATCGTGGTGCAAGGGTGCAGGTAGATAAGATGCCTTCACAAAATCCACTAAAAAACGATATAATCACTCAAAATAACGATTTATGGAGTCTGTTTCTTTATGATTCATGGGGCAATAATGATTTATGACATTTGTATGATTTATACAGATAAATGATAAAATTTTTTTCCTCCCTATAAATAGGGTGTCTGGGTGCGAATATGAAGGGATTCAGAAAAATTACCAAACAGCTATTTGGTAAAAAAAAGGTCAATCAGGCTGATTTGAGCATCGTGGACGGGATCGTCAGGAATAAAAGCGGCTCAAAGACGCAAAATACTGATATTGATATTGAATTGAACCAAGGTGTAGCGGAAACCATTGGTTGTCATGGTGATTTTATTAGGGCGGAACCGGAATTTACCGAACCAAGTCAACCACTTGAAAAATTCAAAGAGCCTGTTCCTCTACAGGAGCAGAGTAATCCCGATAATTGGGAGGTACCGGAACCATATCTTATTTATCTGGCAGCGACCGGCAAGGCAAAAAGGACACGTCAGGAATACAGATGGGATCTGTTGTGGTGGAGCAGGCAAACTTCCATAAAGACCATCACTCTCCAGGAAATGGAGGGAATAATCCATAAAATCCATGCTTCCACTGCCAGGCGTAAAATAGCGGCAATCAGATCCTATGCTAAATGGGAACTTCGGGAAGGATCCGGAAAACTCTACGCTGAGGTAAGCCAGGTCATATTACCAAAGACACCGACCAGGGTACCCAAGGATAGAGGCAGCGAGGAATTTATGGATTTTTCCAAGTGTGCTGTAGATCTGGTTCGGGCCGGTGACAGAAGAGGGGTCTGGATTGGGCTTATGGGGTGTTGTGGTCTCCGGATCTCGGAGATTCAGACCGCAGAACCGGCACCGGGCAAAACTATAAAGGTGATTGGAAAGGGAGATAAGGAACGGCTGATTCCTGCTCCTGCCTGGTTAATCGAAGCTCTTGGCTGTAAAACCTATAAAAAATGCTGGAAGAAAGGCCGGCAACTGATCTGGTCTGAACTTAAAAAAATGGGGATTAAGAAACCTCACAGCTTGAGACATACATTTGCAAGTGAATTAAGGCGGAAGGGTTATCCGTTGGAGGAAATTAAAGTGTTGCTTGGTCATAGCAAACTGGACACCACTATGATTTATGCCAATGTGGCCCTGCCAAACGATATAACATCAAGATTAGGAGTGGAACATTGAAGAAGTGGAAGTCAATTTTAGCGATCCTGATCTTGACCATGGTTCTTAGCAGCTCTGTTTTTGGGGGAGAGATTCCGGCATGGTCTGTTGCCAAAAGTACCATGAAAGAATGTTATTCCGGATGGGATGTAGAGGTGAACGTTTCTGGTGGGTATGAAACACGATATTACGAAAATGGCCCGGTACAGGGTTCATTCGGAAATGCTGTTTTGACTGTGCCTCTGTACAGCAGAAAAGAAAGATTATCCCGGCAGGAATCGACAAATAATCAGATAGAGCATGTGGCAGAATTATACGCTGATTTTGAAGAGCAAAGTGCAACATATACAGCCTTAAATAATGAACTGGAATTATTCAAAAAAGTAATGATCGATAACGGTGCCCAGGGCATCACAGCATATTACGATTTGATGAGAGAAATTGAAAAATCTAAAGCGAAAAGGAATGCTGCAGCACGTAAAATCAGGATGATTTTGGAGAATTGCGGATATGTGGAAACAGATAAAATTGCTGGGCCGGGACAAGCTCCTGATAAAAGAAATTCGCCCGAGACTTAAAGAAAATCGTGGTTTTGTGCTTACCGGCAGTCACGGTTCTGGCAAAACCGCAATCCTTGAATGGATTCATGAGCACGTACAGAAAAATATCTCCATGGTCAGTGCAGAATCTACGATCAAAGAAATGCTTTTTCAAATCTGTTCAGATTGGGATCTTGTTGTATTGGATGATGAGGGTGCGACCAGGGGGAAATCTAAATGGCAGGTGTCCTGGATGGAACGTGCTCTGTTACAGGTAACTGATAAATGGTTACTGGTGGATGATATACACCGAGTGACACCGGCCCAGCTTAGACGCTTGAAGCTGCTTCGGGATCGTGTCCGGATCATTGCGGCCGGAGTGCCTCCATTCAAGCGGGAAGAGTTACGCCGGATGCTCTGGGGCCTGCCTGCAATACAGATCAAGCCACTCCCGACAGAGGACATGAACAGAATCGCTATTGCTGCAGTACCTCTTTTGGAATCCAGAACACCTATTGCTGATGCTGTACACGCATCGAGGGGAATACCCGGTCAGCTCATCAATTCTTTACGAGGAGAAGTAACCCCGGAAGCCAGAAAAGTAGCTGGTGAGGAAATAGACTTATCACCTGTGATTCTTATCGGATTGGCCGGAGTGATGATTACCAGATATGTTGCCATCGGAATTGAATCAACATCGCTCTATATGCTTGGTGGTATGGGAATGGGAGTAGGGCTGATAGTCAGATTTTATCTGTTTCGTGGAATGGAGGCTCAGAAAAGGTGACCGGGCCGACTCATATAGCAATAGCCGTTGCAATAGGAATGGTGGCCGGTGCCGACAAGATGCACCTGGCCTTGATAGCCGGTGGTGCCATCCTTCCGGATCTGGATCACCCACAGTCATTTATAGGCCGTGTTTTCTTTCCAATCTCGCTACCGCTGAACAAATGGCTTGGACATCGAGGGGCGTTTCATTCGTTCTGGTTATGGGGTTTGCTTTGCCTGGCTGGCTTTCTCTGGCCTCCGGCGTTTTTTATCGGAACCGGGGCAATACTCCATGTTTTAGCTGACTGCGGGACTGTTTCCGGAGTCCGGGCACTGTCCCCCTGGTCACAAAAGTTATTTGTGGTTTTCCGACGCTCCTGGAGGATCAAAAGCGGTGCTCCTGCGGAAATGGTTGTCCTGTTGTTGTTTGGAATGATTGCCTGGGGTGGTGGATATATCGGTGCTGTCGGTGGGATCAGAGCCATGATCGGACATATGACCGGCGCACCCAAGATCATGCTGGAAGAGTTTCAGGCTAAAGGTCTGATGAAATGTAAAGTAAAAGGAAAATTCCGGTGGGTCTCAGGAGAGATTGAGGAAGGGGAATGGTTGATTATCGGTACAGAAGGCCCGTCCGGTCTAGCGTTTCAGGGAAATAACAAGATCATCCATACCCCAAAGGACGGGAAGTTTTTAAGGGCAAGATTGAAACCATTTCCAGATAAAACAACCTGGGAACTGATCCAGCTCAAAGGATGGGCTGAGACTGAAACCGATGTCTACTTTATGGATGGTAAAAAATGGCATATAGCAAGAGCGGGAGAAGTGGTATGGGGTCAGATTTTGGGCGACAAGATCGAGCTGGAGAGTGTTTTGTGATTTTTTCCCAGGGTGAGAAAGGCGTATATCCCATCATTGTTATTTCCACTGCGAAGTAGTATAGTATTCAATGTGAATACAAAAGAATATATACCTTGGAGAAACCAATGAGGGCAACAACAATTAGAATGGAAGATACTGTACTGGATCGAGTGGATTCTATGGCTAAAAGTGTAAATCGATCTCGTACATGGCTTATAAATCAGGCGGTTGAGCAATTCTTAAGTTATGAAGAGTGGTTTGTCCAGGAAGTGCAGGATGGAGTTAACGAGGTCGCCAATGGAGAACTTGCCTCTCAAGGAAAAGTTGAACAACGTTTTGCCAAGTGGGATGTAAATGCAGATTAGGTGGACTGAGAAGGCTCTTGATAACCTTGATGCTGCTGTTGAGTACATTGCTGCTGATAATCCAGTAGCTGCAAAGAAGGTTGCCCAAAAAATCTGGGATTCAGTTCAGTTACTGAAAACTCAGCCCGGAATTGGTCGCCCCGGTAGAGTGATTGGTACAAGAGAGCTGATTATTATCGGGTTACCATATGTTGTTCCATATGTGGAGAAACATGGAGTTGTTATTATTTTACGTATAATGCATAGCTCTATAAAGTGGCCTGGGCACTTTTAGGTGATGGCAACAGAAAATAAATCTACAGTGAACACGTCTAGCATCGATAAAAAAATAGATTCCTCAGATATCCCTGAGACAAGCAGTGCGTTTTGGGATGAAGCAACCGGTGCAGAATTATCGCAATGCAGGAAGTATAGATATGCGTTATGGAGAATATGGGATAACTCAAAGCCATACGCAATGTTTATTGGTTTAAATCCATCAACAGCAAACGAAACCCAAAACGACTACACAATTAATTGCTGTATCAGTTATGCCAGATCTTGGGGGTATGGCGGTTTGTGTATGGGGAATTTGTTTGCATTCCGTGCCACATATCCACGTGTAATGAAGAGTTCAACTGATCCCATTGGTTCTGATAATGATGCCTGGTTAATAAAATTATCAAAAAAAGCAGGTATTATCGTTGTGGTTTGGGGAAATGATGGCTCACATATGGGTCGTTCAAGAAGTGTTGTCGATATGATTCCAAATTTAATGTGTTTGGGTATTAACGACACAGGAGAACCGACACACCCAATCCGTGCATCTATCCATGCAAAACCAATTAAGATAGGTACATCAACTTGAACTTGTGGTGATAGCCAGCATTGCAATGACGACAAATCCACTCCTACCCTGCTTATTCTTGCTAGATTAAAAATCCCAGCTTCGGCAGGGCACCTGGCCAACAACACGCCAGGAGCCCTGCCTCTTTGCGGTCTGGTGGTAGACTCATCATCTGTCTAGTGTGGTGTCCACCGGCACATATTTTATAATGGGCACAAAAAAAGACTGCGCCCACTATAAAAATGCGCGGAGGCCACACCCAATCCCGAACGGCTCCGTGGTAGATCCATGCTCCTTGCTCCGGCCATGCACCCAGAAACTACACCTGGGAGCCTATCCGGTTAGCGTTCCGGAAGTAACTCCAAGTCCTGCTTAAAGTGGTGTTGTCCGTCTGCTACGCTTCACCACTGACGGTGATTTCTGCCCTGATCTCCGCTCCAGGGTTCAGTCGGACAACACACCAGACAGGAATTCCGGTTAAAACTGTCATGGCTTTTGCAACCTCCCGCTAAACTAGAGTCCCATTTCAGGGGCAAAAACTCATGCCAGTTTTACCGGTAGGTGTCCGCTTGCGCGAGTCACATGGACGCGGGATACTGCCCCGCTTATGCCCCGGCCTGGTAAGTCGGATTGGGGGAAGGTGTTCCGTGCCGGGTAAGTTTCCCGCCGGAAACAACACCGACGGAATATTAAATAAAATAGAACCAGTAAAGTAAAAAAAGTGCATTTCAAATAGCCTTGATCGGTGATCCGGAAGCCGGATCCTTATCCATCTTCAGTGGAACTTTTTTTACTTGACTGAACCCATTTTATTTAATGATGAAAGGGTGTTGGTTTTTTGTTCCAAAAAAGTTTTTGGCAAAACTTTCTCGCAACAAAAAAACCACTTTTACTATTTCCAGATGCCTCCGGCAGCCACTTTGAAAAGTGGGCAAACTATTTTTATTATTCCTTTGTAATTCAACCTGTTATTGCCCCATTGAAAACATATTAGTACGCGTTATTCCTTTGTGGAAATGCGTACATTTTGGTGTAATTAGGTAGGTGCTAAAGACTAAGTTTTGCAAAGGAGGTTCTACCATGTTGCCAAGTCTTTCTACTGTTTCCAGGTCTGCATGTTGTGCCGGCTCTTCCGGCTTTACTGTTCGGCCTTCGTCCCATGGTCTGGGTGGGTTTGTTGCCTCTGTCGGATTCCGTACCGGCCAGCTTTCTTCTCGGTTTGCTAAAAAATGGGCTCAAAAATTGCCTAAAAAGTGTGGTGGGGTGTTCGTCCGGCGTTCTGGTGGGCTTTGGTGGGTGTCTGTTCCAGTTCTTCCTGCTTCTGCTCCGGTACCGGCCAGGCGTGGTACTGTGGTTTCGGTCATTGGTTCGCCTCCGGCTTGCCGATCGGCTGTTTCCGGTGGTGGTGTTTGGGCATGTTAAGCCCCTTTTTTCCTTCTCGCACTCACGCCAGGGCGTGGGCTATTGCCTGCGGGGTTCCGGTAGCTGCCGTTTCGGTTTCCGGTTCTCCTGGGCGCTGGTTTTCTGTGCCGGGTCCTGCAAAAAAGAAATCCTGCTTACTCTGTTCCAGGCTCGGCAGCTGCTCAAAAAATCAAGGGCCAGGCTGCAGCTTTCAGCCCGGCCCCTGGTGGCCCGAGATCCAGCCTGTTCAGCAAACTCTTTTTTAAGGTGCTCATCTAGCATGAGCACCACTCATAAAATTTTATGTCGTTTTACGTACCTTTATGCAAGGCCACCCAACTCTTAGCGCACCTTTTCGTTCCATTGGAATTCACCCCCCCTGAATTCGGTAGTAGCAATTGACACAATAGCCCATATGGGCTATTGTGTAAGGAGGAGGTAACATCATGTCAAAATCAGCAACAGTAAGAGCTCGCATAGAGCCCAAGTTAAAAGCAGAAGTAGAAACACTTTTCCATCAATTGGGACTTTCTACGACTGAGGCAATTAATATTTTCTATAATCAGGTGCAATTACGGAAAGGACTTCCCTTCAATGTCGTTGTACCCAACAAAACCACAAAGAAAACATTCAAGGACACCGATTCCGGAAAGAATCTTACCCGATGCGAAAGCGTTGATGATATGTTTGATAAGCTGGGTATTTAAATGCTTCATCCAACATATACCAGGCAGTTTGAGCGCGACCTCAAAAAAATGCTACAGAGAGGGAAGGATAAAGAGAAAATAAAGAAAGTTATTGGTTTATTGGTTCGAGAGGAGCAACTTCCACAAAACTGTAGAGACCACAAACTGGTCGGGAACTACCAGGGACGAAGAGATTGCCACATCGAACCAGACTGGCTGCTTATCTACAAGTACCTGGAGCATGAGATTGTTTTTGAGCGAACAGGCAGCCATTCTGATTTATTTAAGAAATAATTTTCACGATCCATCCTCCAAATATCGGTAGAAAGTCGGTTTCGAGATCCCAAAAACAGAACATATTTCTTTAATTGTATGCTTCCTGCTTTCGTGCATAGCCCGAAGAGTTGCCGTCTGGTCACTGTTCAGCTTGGCTTTTCTGCCACCCACCCGGCCTCTAGCTCTGGCTGCCGCAAGTCCAGCCTTTGTCCGTTCCCGGATCAGGTTTCTTTCAAATTCTGCCAGGGCGCCGAATATCTGGAAAACGAGTTTCCCACCGCTGGTGGTTGTGTCGAATCCCTCTTGCAAGGAAACAAAGCCCACACCTTCGGCCTCCAGGTCTTCCACTGCTTTAATAAGGTGTTTCAGGCTGCGCCCCAGGCGATCCAACCGACAGACAACCAGGCAATCCCCTTTTCTGGCATATTTCAGGGCATCATCCAGCCCAGGCCGGGCGGCTTTCGCTCCTGAAATTGTATCAGAATAGATTTTTTCACACCCTGCTTGCTCTAGGGCATCCATTTGCATATCTGAATTTTGCCTTAATGTGGAAACTCTTGCATATCCTATTTTCATCTTGTTACCTCGTTTCGTTATACCCGGGAAGTCGAAGTTTTTGGGTTCAGGTCGTGGATCTGACCGGTACCGTCCTCGATTTTGCAAAAAAAGTAACACAACTCGTCAAGCAGTGCAAAAACCTAACTTAGATTGCTTTACCGGGTTTCGTTACCCTTATGCAACCAAAAAAACCGGCTGGGAGATCCCGACCGGGTAGTAACGCAAATTTTCGTTTGTGTTACTCGTAAAGCTG
>Ga0307988_1000528_pt1 | contig 26090 bp, 22 predicted proteins | sample EllFjometagen183_FD_203166 | JGI IMG/M metagenome (GOLD analysis project Ga0307988, IMG submission 203166) | Marine microbial communities from Ellis Fjord, Antarctic Ocean - #183 | ecosystem: Environmental > Aquatic > Marine > Unclassified | place: Southern Ocean | collected 2014-10-08 | reverse complement strand
TCAAAGAAGCTTCTAAAAGACTTGCATTAAAAAAGAAACTGGATTAACTTACAACCGTTCTGCTGTCTGAGGGTGGGGGATTTTGACCCGGCCACAGGTGGGGGATTTTCAAGTGGCCATCGGGGCCAAGAAGAACGGGAGGAAATCCGCCTGCATTTTCAAATCCCCTAGCAATAGACTGGCCGGACAGCACATTTTTATGAACAACAGAAATTCTTTCTTCCAGATATTTATTACCAATAACATTATTGCTCAAAATTTCAAAAATAGCGGTCGTATTCATACCGGCACTATACATTGTTGCGAAATTATGACTTAGCCGAGCTACTGCGATATTGGATGCAATAGTTCCGACAATTGGAAATTTTAAGATATATTTATGAAAAAGGATTCCCCCTTTTTTTGTTTTCTGAAATAGATAAAGAGATAAAGACACGGTAAGGATAATGGCAATCATATGCAGCCAGTAAGATTGAAGAAAAATACTGACGCTCAGGATGCCCTGAGTGATCTTCGGAAGTGTTACCCCCATATCAACCAGCATCTTGGCCATTTGAGGGAGAACATAACCCACCCAGACACCAATTACCGCTACAATGACAAATAAAACGATCACAGGATAGATAGCGGCTTTTTGGATGGTGGAAACAATATCCTCTTTCCACTTAAGAAACTCAGCAAGATCTTTCATGGACTGCGGCAAAACACCGGTTTGTTCTCCCAGGTTGACAATGGCCAGATCTAGTTTTTGAAAAGTTTTGGGGAAACTGCTCATTGCGTCAGAAAGTGACCTGCCGGCTTCAACAGCCACTCTAAGTTCGCCTGCGACCTTTCTAAGCGGTTTTGAAGGGAGGGTTTTTGAATTTTCATCCAACGCTTCAAGAAGAGGAAAACCCAGAGCAAGAGTTTGTGAAAGCCTGTAATAAAATTCTATGAGATCTCTTGGTTTGACTTTATTACTGCCTAAAAGAGCTAATCCCGACCACTCATTTAAATGTTTATATTTTATAAGGGTTAATTCTTTTTCCTTGAGACGATTTTCTACGTCATCAATGTCAAATGCAGTTACTGTGCCTTTAACCTGTTTTCCCGTGTCATCAACGGCGATATATTTATAATTAGGCATATGCGACAACCCTGAATACTTCTTCAATAGATGTAGTATGAGAGGCGACGTGTTTTAACGCCTGCCGTATCATAAGTGATGTGCCGGCACGGACTGCAACATCTTCAATCTTACTGTGAGTGGCACCGGAGCATATCAACTCTTCCATTTCCCGATCATTTAATATAATTTCATAAATTCCGGTTCGGCCCCTGTAGCCCGAAAAATAACAATTGTCACATCCTTTCGGTTTTTTTACATTAGCAGGCGGTTCCAGACCATTTTCTTCAAACAGTTTTATTTCCTGGTCTGTAATTGGCTCTTCTATAGAACACTTTGGACAGATTTTTCGCATGAGCCTCTGAGCCACAACCATAACAAGAGAGGAAGAAAGGTTTGTCGGATTAATACCGAGATCTATTAACCTGTTGATCGCAGAAGCGGCATCATTTGTGTGCAGGGTAGACAATACCAGGTGGCCGGTAATAGAGGCCCGAATAGCCAGATCTGCAGTTTCCTTGTCTCTTATTTCACCCACAAGAATAATATCAGGATCCTGTCTCATGGCGGAACGCAGCGCGTTTCCAAAAGTCATCCCTGCTTTCGGATTTACAGCTGTTTGCCTGATGTTGGGAATCACATACTCAATAGGATCTTCAATGGTCATCGTGTTTACACTGGGACTGTTAATGGTCATCAATGAGGTATAAAGCGTAGTGGTCTTACCTGAACCGGTAGGCCCCGTAGATAAAATAAGGCCATAAGGCAGTTTTACCGCTTTTAAGAATTTTTCAAGATCTTCGCTATCAAATCCAAGTTTTTCAAGACTGCCGACCACCTGATTGTAAACTAAAAGCCGCATAACAACCGCTTCACCAAACTGTGTAGGCATCGTGGAAACTCTCAAATCAAAATTTCCTATTTTACTGTTATATTTGATGCGGCCGTCGTGGGGAATATTCGGATTGGAAATATCCATCTCACCCATAATTTTGAAACGAGTAACCAGACTTTGATGGAATTTTTTAGGAAACAGAAAGGTCTGGTGAAGAACACCGTCAATTCTATAATAGATTCTTACCAGCTTAGAATCCGGAATAATATGAATATCGCTGGCTTCGACAACATACCCTTTTTCAATCAAAAGGTTGCAGAGATTAACAATCCTGTTATCGTCCTTCTCCCCGGTGACAGTGGTAGTTGCGCGGGTATAATTCTCGATATCATCATCTATTTTTAAAGCGGTTTCATAATACAGTACAATCGCATTGGAAATCCATTCTTTTGAGGCAATATACGTCTCGACCTGATAACCGGTCATCCGGCTTAACTTATCTTTGGTAACCACGTCAAAAGGATTGGCTGTTGCGACTTTAAGGATATTTCCTTCCAGCCCAAAAGGAAAAATGGCTTGAGTGGTAACAAAATCCTGAGGAATTTTAGTCAAGAATTCAGGATCGACCTCAACCTCATCCGTATTCAGTATTTTTGCCCCGCTTTGAACAGCAATGGCCATTTGAAGATGATCATCTGTTATCCAGTCTAAATTAATCAGAACCTCACCGATCATGGAACCTGTTTTTTTTGTTTCCATTAAAGCCATTCTAAGCTGATCGTCATCCAGAAAACCCATTTCGATTAGGATATCTCCTATCCGTTTTTTCATTACCGCCCCTTCCTGTCTATAGCCTTAAAATTATTAATGAAAATCGTTAAAATGCAGCTAACACTGAATCGACAAATCTGAAACTTCCAAATGCTAACATATTACCGGCTTAATAAAAAACGTTTTAAAACCTGAATTCTATCTTTAATATAACGTCTCTGTTTTAACGTGAATGAGTCACCGTATTTAAGTGAACCCTCATAATGATTTACCGCATGGTTATACTCATTTAACCGTTCGTAAACAATACCCAGATTAAATAGAAGATTGGGGTTCCGGGGCTCTATATTTTTTGCTTTATTATACCATGTCAAGGCATCAGTAAAATTATCTAATTTACTGTTAGCAATACCCAAATGAAAGTAAATAGCAAAATTCGGTTGATTCTCTTTTGACTCTGCCAACCTCAAGTAATCAATAGCGCTATCTGGATTATTAATACCAATTTCGACAATTGCAAGATTTAAAAGAACTTCCGAATTTTCAGGATCTTTTTCCAGTAATTGTTTTAAAACAGGATACGCTTTACTAAACATAGACTCTTGAATATATGCGGCTGCAAGATTAAATCGTGCCGCATCAAAAGCCGGATTTTTTCTTATAATTTCTTCGTACATCTGAATGGATTTTTTTAAAGCATCGGATCTATGATAGCTCAACGCTTTTTTATAAAACATGGCATCTACTGCAGAAAGTACCTCAGGAGATGAATGTTTTTTTTGAGAGATTTTTTTTTGTTCTTTAATTCCATTATTAATATTGGGTATCTTTTCTTTTTGAACTTCAAGTGCATAATCTGTCTTTTTCTTTTCCATTAAAAGATCAGGTTTGAGTTCCAACAATTTGTCTTCCACAATTATATTTGAGGTGGAATTTTGGATTTTCCCCGGTGCGGGTTCAGCTTTATATTTGGCCGGAGAAAGCAAAGTCATTTTAGGCAGATCAGTAATATTTCCGGACACAGATCTTTGATTGTCAGAATGTTTATTAAAGGTTTGATCTTCCCTTAAACGTTTGCTAAGCATTGTTTCTTTTGGGGAGTAAACAGGTTGAATAAAAAATCTCCAGGAACCATAAGCCACTGCTAAAAAAAATAATACAAGTACTAAGGCAACATAATAGTTCTTTTTATAACCGGTTTTTATCTCACCGGACATGTTTCTAACCAAAGGATCAGACCCTGGATTTTTTGTCTCCTCGTGTTTTTTTCTCAATGCGTCATTCAATAAGCTCATTTAATGATATCCAAAAATGGGAGAAAAAGAGTATTCAATCATATTGTTAAAAGCATGCTGAATTTTTATCTATTCTGCAAGCATGGGTAGAGCAAATAACTACATATAGTAATCAAAGTATATATATCACTGCGAAATGGGTTTGGCACTCATACCCAATGCTTCAACTTTAAGAACCGCTTTCCGGGCTTTTTCTAACGTCTTAAATGTTCCCATACGAAGCTGAAATTGACCATTTGACATATTAACAACATATCCGTCCATCCCGTGATTCTGCAAAACAGCTAAAATCGGCTCTATCATTTTTAAAAATCCGTACTGCCCAATTAATACGGTCCAGGGGGAATAATGAATAATCGATTGTGTCAATTGATATTTGTTTTTATATTCTTTTGCTTCTTCCAGTGTTTTAAATCTACCGGAGATTAATCTGTACCATCTTTCATTGTCCTGGTTTTCAACCTGTTGCCAGCTTATTTGATCTATTCTTTCTTTATAAAAAAGAAGTTCTTTTTTTATCAATTTAAGATTTCTAAATGATGCCAATTGAAGAATGTAAGGATGAGCATCCTGACTATCCGGATTCGTCACATTTTTATTAATCACCGGCGTGATTATCGGTGTGTTAATTAAATTATTTTTTTTGTGTTGTCTATCACTGTATGGGTTATCAACTCGAACAGCTGTTTCCTGTTCAAAAGAAGGCCGAATATTTTCTAAATTATCTGTTTGAACAAATTCTGAAATTTTAGATAATTCCTTTTTACCGGACTTAGAAATACTCATATGACCGGTCATCAATGAAATTAAAAATCCTACAGCGATAACACAAAAAACAGTGACAATGGCCCGTTTAGAATCCGGAAATATTTTTCTCCAAACATTAGAAAAAGAGATATTTCCTCTACTTAATTCCAAATCCCCCAATTCGGTCATTGCAGTTTTCACATGACGTGAACTGATGTTAAAATCATTTGATACATAACCGGCAATTAATACATATTCACAGAGTTTATTGATCAATCTGGGGGTGCCGTTTGAAAATCTGTATATCTGTTTCACCGCATCCAGTGCAAAATGAATCCGCCCATTATCTCCAGCATTCACCAATCTTCTCAATATATATTGCTCAGTCTCTTCTCTTGTTAAGTAATCTAAATGACATTGAATTGAAACTCTTTGTTTCAGCTGCCTCAGATCCGGATGAGACAATAGATCAATAAATTCAGGCTGGCCAACCAAAATCATCTGAATGTATTTTTCTTTATCCGTTTCTAAGTTGGAAAGAAGGCGAAGATCTTCCAGAGCTTCAATAGACATGGTTTGTGCATCATCAATGATAATAACAAGCGAAATTTTGTTTTCTTCGGATAGCAGGTAATTATTCAAAGAACTAATTAAGTCTTTTTTTGATGCGTTGGAAGGATAAGTAATTCCAATATCATCCAGAATGCATGTAATAAGCTCTTTCCCGGACAATGATGGATTTATAATATAAACTGTTTTTGCCGTTTGATCGAGTTGATCCAGAAAGTAACGACAAATGGTTGTTTTTCCTGTACCTACTTCACCTGTTAATACAATAAAACCCATTCTATTTTTAATGCCGTAATTTAGCTTGTCTATTGCAGCTTGATGGGTTTTGGCAAGGTAGAGAAACTGCGGATCAGGCGTGATCGAAAAAGGGGCTTCATTCAAACTATAAAAATCCAAATAGACTCTATCCGTACCGGGTAAAGGGATATATGACTCTGGATTATTCATATATTATATTAATAATAAAGAAAATTTTTATATATATAAATTGATAATGAATTTTGTTTTTTTGAGGATATCAATAAAGTAATTTTTAATCAACCGCTTTAAAGGAATACATTTATAGAACAATGCATAATCATTTCCACACAATAAAATATTGTTTAAATAAATGATACATGTCGGTCAGATAGGTGAATCAACGTATATGTTCCTAATGCCAGCCAGGCCCGTTATCTGCAATATACAGGAGAGTGTTTTTAAAACAGAAGAAGTATTAACAAAAAAAAAGGGTTAACTTTATAGTTAACCCCGTCGTAAGCTTTTATAAGTCTGAAATTTATTCATTTAACGGCTTCTTTGGTATCTATATTAAACTTAATGCCAATACCATCTTTGGTTACTCGCTTAATTTTACCAACCCGAACAGATTTATTTATTTCACTCAATTGCGGCATGTTAATTGATATTTCATCCCCCAAGTGGAAAACTTGATCTGTCTTAATAAAAGCACCGCTATCGCTAATATCATGAAGAAAGCCTTTATATATCTGTTTTTCGTCAGAAAAATCAACCTCCCTGCAGCACAGTTGTCGTAGATACATTCTCTCTTTTTCTTTATTTTTCTCTTCCAGATTTTCTAGCAGCTGTAGTTTTTCTTTTTTAGACATTCTGTCAATCAACTCGTATAATCGGGATGTAAGATCAGTGATTTTTATTTTATTATTGCTGGCCATAATAAATAATCCTTTTTCACATCGTATTTCATATTTAAATATTCTTTTTATCGCTTATTCTTATAAAAAAACATTGTATCAGAAATATATTAAATATCAAATTATCATAAGTAATATTTAAATTAGATTTTTTTGGATTATTTAAATACATATTTACTAATGTTAAAATCAATTATAATACAAAAATACAGTAACGAAACTGCAGCACAAAAGTCTGTTAAGAAAAAAGATTTATAAGTATAAACAAATAATCTAAACCAGATAAAAAAGATTAGCTTATTTGCATTACTATTTAATTTTACTTAATTAATAATACTTTCTTTTACTTTGTACAACTACTTTGATTTAACAAAGTACAGGTTTTCGAAGCCTTAAGCCATATATTCAAATCGTATCGGGGGTATAAAGTCAAAAGGCACATGAAGCATTCAAGTGCCTTTTATATTTTACATTTTAAAAAAAGAAAAAACCTGTCTGGGATAATACCAGACAAGTTTTTATATAAACCGCAGATGCCGTTCTGTTAGTAAGCAGATAATCTCTACTTTTAATTTTGGTTCTACTTAGACTGCATTGCAGTAAAGAACCAACTCTCTGAACACTAGATTTCCCTTTTTAACAGTGATCGGTCATCGCAGCGTTTATTCTGTTTTAATTATAGCTGGATTATTATTAAAAACAAGACTGAAAATTTATAAATATTATTCTACAGGAAAAAAATAAATTGTCTGATAAAAGATCCGATATAATTAAATATATCTAAAAAACAAAATGACAATTCATAACAAAATAGATCTCCATGTCAGTGACAAAATAATTGACCTGTTATAAAATATATAATATATTTAGAAATTAAATTGTTAAGCTTAAAAGGGACGTAATGACAAAAAAATCAATTCTACTGGTTGATGATGATCCAGTTATCCTGTTAACAGTTAAAGCACAGCTTGAACATCATGAATTTGATATTGAAACTGCTGAAAGCGGTGAACTCGCGGTTGAGATACTGGATAAGAAACATTACGATATTGTGATTACCGACATGATCATGCACCAAATTGACGGTCTGGGTGTACTTGAAAAAGCAAAGGAAAAAGATCCTGAAACAATTGTAATCATATTAACAGCTCAATCGGATGTTTCATCGGCAATTAACGCATTGAGATCACATGCAGATGATTACTTATTAAAACCCTGTGAGCCAGAAGAAGTGTATGTGAGAATTAATAGCTGTTTTGAAAAGCTTGAACTTAAACGAAAAATTAAAGTTTACGAAAATATTCTTCCTGTTTGCTGTGTGTGTAAAAAAATCCGTGATGACAGCGGAAAAGAACCGGGTCAAGGTGATTGGATGCCTGTTGAAAAATATTTGAATACAAAAACTGCGGTTGATATAACATCAGGCTACTGCCCGGAATGTGCGGAAAAAATTGAGTATGATCTTGGGTTTTAAAAAGATAAAGATAAAATCTTAGCGACAATTAGTCTTTAAGTTATTCACTTCTGCCAAGTTTTCTAACCTCATTAATTTCTTTTCTGTTCATAAACCTGTATGACCCCTGGTCAAGATTTTTTAAAGATATTGGACCAAAATCGGTACGTAAAATTCTGAGGGACCGGTGACCAATCGCTTCAAACATCTTCTTTATCTGGCGGTTTCTACCCTCCCATAAAACAACTTCAAGCCAGGTATTTTTGGGCAGCTTATTAACTATTTTAATTTTAACTTTATTGGTTTTTAAATTATCAATGAAAATTCCTTCTCTAAGTCTGACAAGATCTTCTTCTTTCGGAAGCTCTTTTACTTTTACAAGGTATGTTCTTGGGATGTTACTACTGGGATGCTGCAGAATCTGGGAAAAAGCGCCATCATTTGTGAGAACAAGAAGACCTTCAGTATCATAATCCAGACGGCCGACCGGGAAAATTCGTTCATCAACATTTTTAATTAAATCAAGAACAGTCGGTCTGTTCTCAGGATCAGTACGGCTGCAGATATAGCCGGATGGCTTATTTAAAACCAGATACACCCTGTTCTCAGGAGATGATATCGGCTCACCATCAAAGGTAATCTTGTCTTTGGTTATATCTGCCTTGGAGCCCAGCTCGGTAATTATCTCATTATTGACTTTAATTCTACCGTCAATAATCAGTTCTTCAGCTTTTCTGCGCGAAGATATTCCAGCTCTGGAAATTATTTTTTGAAGTCTTTCTTTCATCTATTTCAAGACTCCGTTTTAGGAATTAAATCTTCTTCTGTTGACGGGGATGATTCAGAATCCTGTTGCGGATTTTCATCAGTAATATTATCCTGGGCAATGGATAATTCATCAGCATTACTTTCCAGGTCAGCATCAGTTAAAGAAACATCATTTTGTACTTCTGATTCTCCTTCATCAGAAACCTCAAACAGCTGATCTTTATCTACCTGCAGCCTATCTGAAAGTTTATTTTTTAGGATTGTTGGCAGCTTTGATTCATCCAGGTTGTCAAAATCTTTTAAAGAAGGCATATCTGACAATTTCTCAAGACCAAAAACTTCAAGAAATCTTTTCGTAGTCCCCAGTAAAAAAGGTCTTCCAGGAACGTTTTGTCTGCCCATGATCTTGATTAAATTTCTTTCCAGCAGGTTTTTAATTACACCGCCGGAATCCACACCACGGATCTTATCGATCTCCGCTCGAATCATCGGCTGGTTATACGCTATAATTGCGAGGGTTTCCATAGTGGACAGGGTCAGCCGAAAAGGTTTAATCTTCTTTAATTTTTTAACCCACATTGAATAATTCGGTCTAGTCCGGTATTGATAGCCGCCGGCAACCTCCTGGAGGAAATACCCCCGCTGCTGTTCACGGTTGTCAGAATTCAGTTCTGATATTGCTTCTTTGATAGTTTTAGTTGTTACTTCGTCAGGGTTTGTTTCATCAAAGATCTGTTTAATTCTGACAGTCGAAAGCGGGCTTTCTGAAGCAAATATTAACGCATCGATTATCGGTTTAATCTCATTAATTTCCATTATTCATCCATTAATTAAATTTGCTGTTCATCAATTTGACTAATATCTATTGATTCATTTTCAACCGGGTAAACATATATACTGCTAAAGTTGTCATTTTGAAATATTTTTAATGCCTGATGCTTCATGAGTTCAAGCAGGGCAAGAAAAGTAGTAATAATTTCAAGCTTAGTAGAGCCTTCAGAGAACAGATTCTCAAAAAGTATACCGTCGGTCTTTCCTTCGATTTTCTGTAAAATATCATTCATCATGTCTTTAACCGAAAGTTTCTCAACTGAAACCTCCATGACTGAACCCTTGTCAGCCGCTCTTGCAATAACATTTTTAAGCGCAGATAACAGGTCAAATAATCCTGCTTCACCCAGCATTTTACCCTCTTCCTTATTTTCAGGCTCGACAAAAGTAGTGCGGGTAAAGACATCTTTTTCCAGGATATTCTGTTCTTTAAGCGTCTGGGCAGCTTCCCTGTACTGCTGGTACTCAAGCAGCTGTTTTTTAAGTTCATCAAGAGACTGCATAGCCTCATCTTCTTCATCGTCATCTGATTTAGGAAGCAGCGATCGTGATTTAATATGCATCAACGTTGCTGCCATAACCAGAAACTCACCGGCGATGTCCAGGTTCATTGATTTCATAATATCAATATATTCCATATACTGATTGGTAATCACCAGTATAGGAATATCCTGGATATCAACCTCATTTTTCCTGACCAGGAAAAGCAGCAAATCAAGAGGACCTTCAAAATTATCTAATTTTACACTGTAGTCCATAGGGTTTGGTCTCAAAATGATTTAAATCAATTAAAAATAGAAAGTATTGTACTTAAAAAACTAAGAATTAAATTGTTAAAAGGCATAATTATGAGATGCAGCATATTTGTCATCAACAGAAAGATTATTATGAAAAATCCGTATGGAAAAATCTTTTTATACATTGCAGCCAAATCCCTCGGCAACAAATGATAAAGCACCCATGAGCCATCCAGGGGCGGTATGGGCAGTAAATTAAACACTGCGAGTATTACGTTTATCTGGATACCATATTTAAACATTAAAAGAATAACATTATTTTGTTCAGGGTTGAATAATTTTGCATAAAACCCAAGAAGTACTGTAAAGACAAGAGCCAGCAGTAAATTTGCAGATACTCCGGCTAATGAAACATATATATGGTGTTTCTTGTAATCTCTAAAATTATTGGGATTTACAGGCACTGGTTTCGGATAACCAATTAAGAAAGGTGAATTTGTCATAATAAGAATAGCGGGAAGTATTATTGAACCCATTAAATCGATATGCGGAATAGGATTCATGGTGAGCCTGCCCTGCTGTTTTGCAGTATTGTCTCCGCAAAGATAAGCCACATACCCATGACAATATTCATGCAGTACAATCGAAAATAGTAATATCGGAAAAGTAATTATTATCTGTTGAATCATTTAATTTTAAACCATGAATTTCTTTTTAATAAATTTGATTTCTTCTTCTTTACCGCTTAATTTTTCATTTAAAACAGCATCCAGGGTCGCGTCAAAGATCTGTTTATATATTTCACCGGGCGGAATGCCAAGTTTCTTCAGGTCATTTCCCCGAACGTGGATCTTAAGATCTTGTAGTTTTGAAAAGTAAGTTGAATATGCCTTCTTTGTTGTTTGCCTGTTTGTTTTTGCCATGGAATACAGACATACTTCAACCGGGATGTCCTTTAACAGCTTGTATATTTCAGAATTTTTGACGGTTCTCTTTTTTAAAAGTTTAAATAATACATCATTTCCAGGACCTTTTGCAATCCTTATCGGATTTCCCAGCTTATTTTTAATATCAAAAGCTTTAATTAGCTTCTCAATTTCATCCTTTTTTATAGAATCAAAAAGAGCAAGTAAATATACCTGCCATTTCTGATACCCGTTTTCTAGATAAAGAAGATCGTACCAGGAAAGAACCTCATTAATATTATTAAGAATATTTTTCAGGCTTGAATTATATTCAATTGACGGATGAATAAATTGCAACAAATTAAAGTCGTTTAACCTGTTTATTATAGAAATTACTTTATCTTCCTTAAGAAGAATTAATAGTTCAGTAAAAAGCCTTTTACCGCCCAGATCGTTTAAAAACTCCATTTTTACGGCATTCTCAATCAAACTCTTAGTGAGTTTAGTTAAATTAAAATTAAAACGCTGCTCAAATCTGATCGCACGAAAAATTCTGGATGGATCTTCAACAAAACTCAAATTATGCATGACTCTTATAGCTTTTTCTTTAATATCACGTCTTGCTCCAAAAAAATCAGTAAGCTCTCCAAAAGATGAAGCATTTAACTGAACCGCAAGCGTATTAATCGTAAAATCACGGCGATAAAGATCAAGCTTAATTGAACTCCATTCAACCCTTGGAAGCGCGGCGGGTTTTTCATAATATTCCAGTCTGGACGAAGCAACGTCAATTTTCAAGCCGTCATTAAAGTAAATAACTGCGGTTCCGAATTGTTTATACACTTTTAGTTTCGCACTGTATTTTTCAGCTAAAATTCCGGCAAATTTTATTCCATCACCCTCAACCACAATATCAATGTCATAATTAACAAACCGCAGGAAAATATCACGGACAAAACCACCAACCGTATAAAGTTTATATCCGAGCCTGTCAGCAGTTGTACCGGCATCCTTTAATATAGCAAGGAGATCATTAGGCAATCTTTCAAAAAGAATGCTTTTTAATCTTTTTTTTCGAACATGCTGTGAGGTGATTTCCTCAAAAGCATTATCCTTTGCAGAGTCAAGGTGAAGTGCCCGTAGAAGATCTGTCCGGGTTATCACGCCGACCAGTTTTCTTCTGGTGACAACCGGCAGAAAACGTTGATTATCATCAACAATTATTTTTTTTATTTTATTAATATCGCCTTTTGGCGTAACGGTTGAAAACTCAGTTGTCATATAATCACTTACTTTACTGTTTTTAAGCCCGTGAAATTTTGCTTTTTCAATAATTTGCCTGGATATAAGCCCGGTCAGTTTATCGTCTTTCATCACGGGTAAAACATTAATATTATAACGTGTAAGTAAACTGCTTGCTTTTTTTAAGGTTTCATCCTGGTGAACCGACTTAACAGGCGCTGCCATAAAAGCAGAGGCAATCTTCTTTGGTATAATCTTATTATTTAAGACCCTGATTAATTTCTGTTCAGCTTGGGCAATCGTCATGTCATGCAGAGCAGCAGAGGCTGCATACGCATGACCGCCGCCATTAAATTCTGAGAGAATATCTCCGACATTTACATCCGGAATTCTACTCCTGCCGACAATATATATCCTTTCATCCATAGCGGCCATGGCAAAAAGAACATTCACATTCTCCATATTTTTAAGCTTATGGACAAGTACAGAAAAATCATCTACAAAAACCTGAGTCGTCGCCTTGGTAATCATAACATCAACGCCATGGATTGAATGAACCGTATAGTTCTCAAGCATTTCATTTAAGATAGACACCTGAACACTGGTTATTTCCTTTATGGCAAAGTCAGAAACAATATTTAAGTTAGCGCCATTATTTAATAAATATGAAGCAGCTTTATAGTCCGCCGGAGTCGTCGATGAAAAAGTAAGATTCCCTGTATCCTCATAGATACCTAGCATTAAAACAGTTGCTTCTTCCGGGGATAGCTGGATCTTTTTTTTGGCAAGAATTTCACAGATCAGGGCTGTTGTAGAACCATAGGGTTTAAGTATTTCCAGATCTCCCTTAATATCATCATTCGATGAAGGGTGATGGTCGTATATATGAATTTCAACATCCTTTTTACTGCAAAGCTGGGCAAATTTACCAATTCTTTTAGCCTGCCTGATATCAACAAGTATTAGCCTGTCAACATCCTTAATATCAATGTTAGAGGACCTATCTATCTCTAAAAAATAAAAAGTAGATTTCAGCAGAAAGTCTCTTATACTTTTCTCCTTTGAACCGGGAAAGACCAGATGCGCGTCAGGATAAAGCTTCTTAGCTGCCACCATCGATGCGAGAGCGTCAAAGTCAGCATTCATATGTGTTGTTATAACATCCATATATAATCATCAGCTCCTGGGATGATATTTTTGGTGTATCTTTTTTAATGCCCCTTTATCAATATGGGTATATATCTGAGTGGTTGAAATATCAGAATGTCCAAGCATCGTCTGCACAGAACGAAGATCCGCACCGCCTCCAAGCAGATGACTGGCAAACGAGTGCCTGAATGTATGGGGGGATACATTCTTGGTTATACCCGCAATCAAACAATATTTCTTTATTATTTTCCAGAGACCCTGCCTCGAAAGAGGTTTACCGTATCTATTTAAAAAAAGGAAATCACTAATTGTGTTCTTTAAAAAATTAGGGCGAGAATCTGAAAAATATCTCCTGATCCATGAAACAGCCTCTTCACCCATCGGCACAATACGCTCTTTTGACCCCTTACCCATAACAATTAAAAAACCGGCTTCAAGATTCACATTATTAACCGTCAGTGAAATCAGTTCTGTTACCCTGAGACCCGTGGCATAAAGAACTTCAAAGAGCGCCTTATCCCTAAGCCCGGAATTAAAATTCACATCAGGCGTGTTTAAAACAAGATCTACTTCATCCTCATTTAAAACTTCCGGAAGCCTCTTCTCTGTTCTGGGTGTTTTAATCTCAATAAACGGGTTGTTTTTAATAATATTTTCATTATGTAAAAACCGGTAAAACGATTTTATGGATGAAACATTCCTCGCTATTGATTTTGAGGAATAGTTCTTTTCTTTAAGATCAGAAAGAAATAACACCAGATCTTTATTTACACATTCTGTTAATGATTTTGAAATAGAATTATAAATAAAATTTAAAAACTTTGTAATATCCCGACCGTATGATTCAATTGTATTTTTTGATAAACCCCGTTCGATCAGCATGTAATTATAAAAAGTATCAAGAAGAACAGCATCTGAGTCAAAGTTGATCATAGCTGTTCCTTTGCTTTAAGAATATTTACAATTGTACTGTTGTAGGGAGAACATAAATTATGTTTTTTTGATATTTCAACAATTGCACCATTTAAAGAATCAATTTCTGTTCTCTTATTGTGATTAATATCCTGAAGCATCGATGGGTGATGATCAAAAGTTAATGGAATCAGCTGATTAAAAAGATGCTCTGTATAATCCTGCGGGGTTTCAAAATTGACTATAATATTCTCTTTACAAATAACATTATAAATCTCAATGATGATATTTAAGATTAAGTCTCTTGCAGCAGAAGATAAAAGCAGCTTACCGTAATTTATATTTATAATTGTTGATAATGCATTTAACGCGCAGTTATAAAGAACCTTTTCCCAGATATAGGTCTGTATATTGTCCGTTACATCCGTACTTATACCTGCAGCAGTAAACATCTTTGCGGCTTCTTCTGCAATACCTGCTGATGATTTATTAATTACTCCCAGAACCGGATTAGAAGCAGAAACCGTCACTCGGATATGACCGGGATTAAGATATTCTACCCCGGTAATTACACGGCCGCCAATCGTATTTTCAGATCCGACCAGACTTTCAATTTTTTCAATATTGCCAAGTCCGTTCTGGAGTGAGATAACGGATGCGGAAAGTGGAAATTTATTAATGTATTCTTCAACAACTGATTCTGTATCATATGACTTTACTGAAACGATGACCGTATCAAATTCTTTTATTCCCTGGTCAATGATCTGATTAAGTGATTCAAAACAGGATATATCCTTAATCAGATGATCACCCCAAATACCTTCTATCTTTAGACCCTTATTCCTGATAGCATCATTGTTTACCTTCCTTCCTAAAAAGCAAACCTGATGACCGGCTTTGGCCAGAAATCCTCCAAAAAATGAGCCGATTGAACCTGCTCCAAGAATTAATATTTTCATTAGGCCCCGTTTTAAATACTATAGATAATTCAGTATGTTAGTATCTAATACTTCTTTAACTTCATTAGATATATATTCATTGTTATTGTCAACAAAAGTCTTTATACTGTTTCAGTTAATACTTTATTTTTTACAGACTATATCATGAAAAAGATTGATTTTCTTCTAATAAATCCTCCTATCTATGATTTTGCTGCCTACGATCTATGGATAAAACCTCTGGGTTTATATAATATTTTAAACATCCTAAATAGTGCCGGATTTACGACTCAACTTCTTGACTGTCTGGACAGAAATACATTTTCAAATTTAAATGAGGAGAAATATAATTTCCCCACAAAGAAAATAACTGGTGAAGGCAAGTTTCTAAAAAAAGAAATAGAAAAGCCCTCCATATTAAAAAATATCAAAAGAAAATACAGCCGATACGGCCTTCCAATAAACGCTTTAAAAGAAGAGCTTAATAACCGGATTAAACCAAAAGCTGTACTGATAACTTCCATGATGACATACTGGTACCCTGCCCTGTTTGATACCATCAAGATGATAAAAGAAATTTATCCGCAAATACCTATAATCACAGGCGGTGTTTACACAACTCTTTGTTATGATCATGCCGCAGCGAATTCAAACGCCGACATTATATTCAAAGGTCCTTTCAGTGCAAAAGTACTTTTAGAAATTTTAAGTAAAACAGGTATTACAAAAAATAATAATGCGCCTGTATTTGATGATTTCACAACTGTAACATCATCTAAGAACAAAGGCATTGCAGCTATTTTAACCTCCAGGGGATGTCCATATAACTGCAGCTACTGCGCATCAAAACTACTGTATAAAACGTTCACCCGCAGATCTATTATCAGCGTAATTGAGGAAATAAAAATTCTGATTAACAATTATCAGATAAAAGACATCATCTTCTATGACGATGCACTTCTGGTAGATTCTGAAAATCATATTATTCCCATTCTTGATGAAATTATAAATAAAAATTATAAAGCCAGGTTCCACGTTCCAAATGGTCTGCACTTAAGAAATATAACAGACAAACTTGCCGAACTGATGATCCGTGCGGGATTCAAGGAATTAAGATTCGGATATGAATATTCTGATCAAAAACTTCAGAAAAACGACGGGAAAATAACAAACAGAGAATTTAAGGATAGGATAAATATTTTAAGGAAGTCCGGTTTTAAAAACAATGATATCGGCATTAATGTTATGGCAGGCACTCCGGGTCAGACCTTTGAAAGTGCTTTTAAAACTGTTAAGTTTATACAGAATACCGGTTTAAAGATGCATGTGTCAGAATACTCTCCAATACCCGGCACAATGCTTTGGGATAAGGCTATAAAGTTTTCAGGATATGACATCAAAAATGAGCCCCTGTTCCACAACAACACGCTTTTCCCGTGTGAATGGGACAAGTTCACCATGGAACAGTTAAATTTCCTAAAGACTGAAGCAAAAAGACCTGAACTTTCGTCTGAATATCAGGTTGAAAGATAAATCAGCACTAGTCCGGCAATCACCGCTGTCAGACCGAATAATCTTAAGGAGGTTGATGGTATTATGGCTAACTTTAACATTGTCTGCTTCATCTTATCCGGCAATGCAAAATAAGGGAGGCCTTCTATGATCAATACCAACCCAAGAACACTAAGAAAATATTTCATATTCAGTCCTGCTGGTCATTTTCTTATTGAACCGCCTCAACAGATTTAACCTCGGGGATCTCTTCTTTTAAGACTCTCTCAACACCCATCTTCAAGGTCATCTGAGCACCCAGACATCCCTTACATGCGCCCTGCAGTCTTACCCGAACCACTCCATCTATAACATCTACAAGCTCTATTCCGCCGCCATCTGCTTCAAGTGCCGGCCTGATTTTTTTTAATGCTTCTTCTACGCGTTCTTTCATCATCATCCTTTCATGAAAATAAATTAATCTTACATCTCAAATTTGCTGAATTTCATAGAAAAGGTCGCCCTTCCCTGGCTGGAAGATCTAAGTGAAGTGGAATAACCAAACAGCTCCTTTAAAGGAATATATGCGGTCAGAATTCTGACATTTTCACGGTCATCCATACCTTCAATCTTACCTTTTCGGGTATTAATATCAGCAATAATTTCACCAAGAAATTCATTAGGCGTAACAACTTCAACCTCCATGATCGGTTCAAGCAAAGCCGGATCTGCTTTTTCAATCCCATTTCTAAGGGCATTGCTTGTGGCCATGGTGAAAGCAAGTTCTGAGGACAGACCCTCCTTAAATGAGCCATCATATAAGGTCGCCTTTATATCCACCAAAGGATAGCCCGCGATTGATCCGGAAAGAGTTGAATCATGAAATGTTTTTTCAATCACAGGAATATACTCTTCAGGAATTTTACCCTCATCAATCACAGAAACAAATTTAACACCCTCGCCTCTGGGCAATGGTTCAAGTTTAATCATAACCTGTGCAAAATTTTTCTCTTCATTAATCTCTTTATCAAACAATCCTTCGGATTCAACCAATTTAGAAATAGTCTCACGATAAACGACCTGGGGTTTACCGGTTCTAACCGGCACCTTAAAAGTCCTCTGAAGTTTATCCGTGATTATTTCCAGATGAAGCTCGCCCATACCCGAGATGACGGTCTGTCCGGTATCTTCATCAAATAAAGCATTAAAAGTTGGGTCTTCAAGTGATATTTTATCCAGCGCACTTAATAACTTGTCCTGATCAGAAACAGATTTTGTTTCTACTGCAACTGAAATTACTGGTTTATAGAATTCAATATTTTCTAAAAGTATCGGGTTTTCCATATCACACAGCGTATCACCCGTGGTCGTATCTTTCAGACCCATCACACCAACAATCTCACCTGTATAGGCCATCTCAACACGCTCTTTCTTATTCGCATGCATTCTGAAGATTCTTGAGATCTTCTCATTGATCTTAGTTCTTGGATTATAGATATCAGCGCCGACATTTAGAGTGCCTGAATAGATTCTAACAAAAGTCAGTTTTCTGCCCTCTTCCATAGTGACCTTAAACGCCAAAGCGGTTAAGGGCTCCTTGTCATTCGGAGTTCTTTGAATTGTTTCATTAGGATTTTCAACATCCAGGCCTGATACCGGAGGAACATCCTCGGGAGATGGCAAATAATCGACAACAGCATCTATTAAAGGCTGTATTGCTTTGTTCTTTAAGGAACTACCGCACAGAACAGGCACAATTAATCCATCTATTACTGAAGCTCTGATAGATGCTTTAAGTTCCTTAACTGAAATAGATTCTTCCGAAAGATACTTTTCCATTAGTGCTTCATCATATTCTGCAGCGGCCTCAAGTAAAAACTCATGATACATCTCTGCATCAGCCAACTGATCTTCGGGTATTTCAGATATTTCAAAAGTATGCTGATCTGATGGGTTAATCCATTTAAAAGCCTTCATTTCAACAATATCAATCACACCGGAAAAGTTATTTTCTGCACCTATCGGTATCTGAATCGGCAGCGCATTTGCATGGAATTTCGTTTTTATCATTTCTACAACATTAAGAAAATCAGCACCCACCCTGTCCATTTTATTTACGAAGGCAAGTCTCGGAACATTATATTTATCTGCCTGGCGCCAAACAGTTTCCGACTGTGGCTCTACACCGCCCACTGCACAGAATAATGCAATTGCGCCATCAAGCACACGGAGCGATCTTTCAACTTCAATTGTAAAGTCCACATGCCCGGGAGTATCTATTAAATGAATTTCATAGCCATTCCAGGAAAGGTCAGTCACCGCAGAAGTTATGGTGATCCCTCTCTCCTGCTCCTGCTCCATCCAGTCCATAACCGCCTGGCCGTCATGCACTTCACCAATCCTGTGAGACTTGCCTGAATAGAACAGTATCCTCTCAGTTGCTGTTGTTTTACCGGCATCAATGTGAGCCATTATACCGATATTTCTAATCATTCTCTTTTGAATTTTCTTAGCCATTATTCCCTACCGTACCATCTCAAAATCCGGATAAAATGTTTTATTGCAGTCTATGTGACCGGCAATTGTATTTAATGTTCTGCCGTTCTGAGTTATTCGAACCATCTTAACATCTTTTATATTAGTTGTCAGTGTATTTACAATTGAATAGACCGTCATAATCTCAGACGAACTTCCTCCGGGATGCTCTTCTGTAAACTCTTTTGAAAAATCAATAAGCAGCAGTCCATCATTTTTAAAATCAACTGCCAGCAGCCGGGTCTGTTCGGGTATGGTTCTAACCCCTTTAGCATCTGGTCCTTTAATTAGTTCATTTATGAGTAACCTGGACATTTTTTCTGGATTTCTAACTGAACTGACAGTTCTGAATTCTTTAATTAAGTAGTCCGAGCTCTCATCTCCAAAATATAAAGAAGCCTTCCAGTTTTCTGTGCGAAGCGGTGTGATCAGTTTATCCACATGCACGGTCAATCGTTTAAAGCCATTAATAAATGTTGATTTATTAATCAACTGATTTTTATTTAAAATAAAAGCTACAGCTGCTATTAGGATTAGTCCGATTAAAAACAGTTTCTTGAAACTGAAAAATGACTTCTTCTTTTTAGAGGTTTTTTTTTCTCTTTTAGCCGTTTTCTTTTTTGGTTTTCTTGAAGGCATATTATATATCGATTAATTTTACATTTTTCAGTTCCTGGCCCAAAAACCTTTTACCCGTCTCAACAAAACTATTAGGTAGATCGGTTAGATAAAAAGATGTATTTGATTTTTCTTTACTTGTGTTACACAGATTAAGATCAACCAGTTTTCTTTGAACTTCAAGCGCGGTTTGCTCTGCTGAGCATATAAGTTTTATCGAATCGCCTACGGCTTTTTGAATTACCTTAATTAAAAGTGGATAATGGGTACAGCCGAGAACCAGGGTATCAATATCCTTATCCATAAAATAAGACAAATACCTTTTGGCAGTTAAATAAACGATCTCATCATTTTCATCACAAAGACCTTCTTCAGCAAGAGACACAAATAATGGACAGGCAAGTGGAAAAGTTTCTGCATCAGGCAAAAGTTTTTTAATTTCCCTATCATAGGCATTACTATTGATGGTTCCACGGGTTCCGATTATACCAATCCGGTTATTCTTAGTGCTTTTAACCGCCCGGACTGCTCCCGGAATAACAACATCAATTATTGGAAGATCAAAATTCTTTTTTATGATATCCGTTGCAACGGCTGATGCCGTATTACAACCGATCACGATCATCTTTACGTTGTGTTTTAAAAGAAAATTAATATTTGAAGTTGAATATTTTATGATTGTTTCAGGCGATCTGATTCCATAAGGTACTCTAGCCGTATCCCCCAGATAAACCATATTTTCGTCGGGAATTAGATTCATTAATTCTTTTAATACTGTTAATCCGCCGATTCCGGAATCGAATATTCCAATGGGAAGTGCTGATAAATTCATAACTTTTATAATTTTTAAAGTTTAAAATAATTTTAAATACTATGAGATAATATAAATCTTGTCAAGATATATGGGTTTAAGCTTTAGAAAAAAGGTGTAGCCTGAAATTAAAACTTTATAGAAAGGAATGAGATCACATATTGGTGAGTATAAGTAATTACGAACAGTTAAGAATAACGCTGTTAAAGAAAAAAGACAATGGATACATTCATTGTCAATAAAAGGTTGTTTCACGAAATTAATCTTGATCTAGACATGGCTGCATAACCGTTATTGACACGAGAAGAAACCTGGAGACTGTCAAACTAAGTATTGTTCAGGAAATTTAATTAAATACTTTTCTATAAGCTTTATAAAGATTCTCTTTTTCATAACTCCATTCAAGAATATTCTTTACACGATCATATCCGAATTCACCCATTTGTTTTCTTTTTTCAGGGTTATCTAATAATTCAAGTATTTTTTCTGCCATATCTTTAGGGTCGTTTGGTTTTGCGTAAACAGAGGCTTCTTGAGCAGAAAATCTTCCCTCTGTTAGATCGAACTGAACAATTGGTTTCCCTAATGCCATATATTCCATTATTTTATTCATTGTAGACTTATCATTCATCTCATTATATTCATCAGGATTAACGCAAATATCTGCAGTATTCAAAGCTTTAAGCATTTCACTGTCAGGGATACGTCCAGTAAATGTGAAAAATTCATCGACTTTCTGTTTAATAGAATAATCAACTACATTCTGCCATTCAGTTCCGCCGCCAACACATATAAAGTGCACATCTTTTCTGTTTTTTTGTTTAACCATGAATTTACAAGCATCAACCAAATAATTAAGCCCTTCCTGTTTACCAATAACACCTATATAACCTATTAGAAATTTTTTCCCTTTTTTTAAACTGTTAACTGGATCAATTATTTTCAGTCTGTCTAGAGATGGACCGCTTCTTACAACAAAGACGTCATCCGGGTTTTTCCCGCCACGTTCTAGCGCAATTTTCAAGTATGAATTATTGGTTGCGATACAGACATCAGCAGCTTTAAATGTACTTCTTTCAAAAAAAAGCATCAGCTTATAAAAAAAATCTTTCCGACCAAACTTCGCAATATATAGTTCAGGATTAATGTCATGATGGTCAAATAAGAATTTCTTACCTAATAGTTTAAATGGAATGGCCACTAAATATATTAAATCTGGTGGATTACATGCATGTATAACATCAATACCTCTGGTAAACATAACTTTTAAAGAAAAATACATTTGCCAGAAAAATGCTGCTGAATATTCCAGTAAATATCCTAATGCGCCGTCAGCTTCAAAGGGAAGGTTGTAGCGGTATATTGCAATATCATCGATGAGCTCAAATTTCTTTTCACATCCCTTTCCTGTGGGGCAAATTATTGAAACAGTTGCTCCTTTATCTCTTAGGGCTGTGGATTCCTGCCATACACGTCGGTCAAAAGGACTGGGCAGGTTTTCTACTATAATTAAAATTCTTTTACCTTTGAATTCTTTTAGAGCATCCATATGTCAATCAACCTTAATTTATGATTTTACCAGCAAACTCCTTGATAGTTATCACTTGTATTGGATATGTCTCCTATCCTTACGAGGTCATAGATGAGCGGGCCGTCTTTCTTTTGAGACAGTAACTGCTTAAACTCATCATCACTATTACCGATGATGATGAGTTCTCTATCCGCTAACAGATCATCAAGGGAATCAACCATTAAGGAAGCGATGTGCGGGATATGGTTGTTGATGTATTCTTTGTTTGCACCCATTAATTTTGCCAAGGAAACATTTTTATCATAAAGCTTAAGATCATAGCCTTTTCCCAATAGTGTTTCAATTACCTCTATAATAGGACTTTCTCGAAGATCATCTGTGCCTGCTTTAAAACTAAAACCGGCTACGCCTATCTTCTTTTTACCCAAGGCGATAATATTTTTTATAGCAGAGAGAACTTGTATATTGTTACTTGGAATAAGAGACTCTATTAAAGGCAACTCAAGATCAAGCATTTTTGCCATATAATTTATCGCACGTAGATCTTTAGGCAGACATGATCCGCCGAAAGCAAAGCCAGGCTTGAAATAGTAAGTTGAAATGTTAAGCTTTGTATCCTGCATGAAAATGTTCATTACTTCATGGCTGTCTAATCCCAGCTTTTTACAAATATGTCCGATCTCGTTTGCAAAAGTAATTTTCACGGCATGGAAATTATTATCTACATATTTTACCATTTCCGCTACTTCCAGCTTTGTTTTTATCATTGGGCCGGGAAGGCCTTTGTATAGTTCAAGGATTTTATCGGAGATCGTTTCATCGTCACATCCCACAACAGTTTTCGGCGGGTTGTTGAAATCATATACTGCTGTCGCTTCTCTTAAAAACTCAGGGTTAAAAGCTACAAAAAAGTCATCGCCTTCTTTTTTCCCAGAGGTTTTTTCAAGTAAAGGAATGATCGTTTCTTTATTAGTTCCAGGAAGCATCGTACTTCTAAATACTAAAATATGCGGTGACGTCTTTACTTTTAAAATATTACCGATATCTGCACACACATCCTCAATATATTTTATATTAAGACTTCCGTTAGGTCTGCTGGGTGTTCCGACACAAATAAGAGACAAATCAGTATCCAGTGTTGCCTTTTCAGCATCAGTGGTTGCTGAAATTAACCCATCATCTTTAGCAACTGAAAGCAGTCCGGGAAGATCCTTTTCTACAATAGGTGAGATGCCGTTGTTCAGCATCTCAATTTTATCAGCATTGATATCTACGCCAATTATTTTATGACCCCTGGATGCCAAACAGGCAGCTGAGACGACACCAACATAACCAAGACCAAAAATACTTATTTTCATTATTTAATATTCTCCTAATTGACCTTTATTTGAGTTATTAATTCACAACTTCCTTTAATTTCACAAGAATTAACTAATGTTATAATCTCATGTTTCACATCAAACCTCTTTGACTCCCATCCAAAGATCGGATCAACACTTCCATTAAATAATTTAGATTTCAATTGTTTATCCAAAATCATTACAATACTAACATTAGCATTCTTAATCGTAAATTCAGTGTCATCGTTCTGAGTAACTTCACAATCTTTAGAAAAATGAAAGCACTGTTCTAAAAAATGATCCTTTTTTGTTAGGATATTATCAATAATTCTAAAACTTCGTGTACTTTTATCAAAAATTATTTTTCTCTGATGAATAACAGGATCCTTTAACCTTTTATACCCATAATGCTCGCCTTTCACACGATCAAAATTACTATTTGTTTCATATTCAAGTAATCTTGCCTGAGCTTTCTTAAGCCACATAAAATTTCCGCCAGAAAGGGATTGACTTTCTCTATCAATCCTTATCGTATTGTGCGCAGCCGTTCCTTTAAAATATTCTCTCCATTCCTTCTGTGTATGATAAGCATATGTACCTGGGTCAATAATTATTTCTTTACCTTTAACATTCAGTGTAAAATTTAATGCATCCGCATGACCGTGTGCAGCAAGAGTTAAATATCCTAAAGGACCGCAATCAAAAACAGATTTAATTTCATCATCTTTATCTTCATTAGTGCTTAGGATGTAGTATCCGCCTTCATCAAATCTTTTTTTCGTCTCAAATTTCTTCTCTTCTAATGCGTTAAATTTATCAACACCTTCAATACCTAAAATCCAAAATGATTTTTCATCAAAACATCCAGCCTTGCTTTTAAAATCCCACCTATTAAAGATCACAGCACCAGTAGCTAATAAAGATCTAAAAGGATTAAAGGTTAGATCATCAGACAATCTAACAGCATATCCATCATCAGCATCCCCTATATTCGGCATATTTCCAGCGTTGTCCATTAGCGATGCAACATAATCTAACATATGTTCAATTCGATCCCAATAATTTTTTGGAAAATTTGCTCCATTCTTCTCGCCAATAAGACCTGCCAAAATAAAAAAGTCTAAAACAAACTGCTGATAAGAAATAGCCTGCTCCTTATTAACCCCATCCGAATAATTTTGCTTTTTTATTTCTTCAAAAAGAATAGAGCTGCTTTTGTCTTGCCATTTCTTTGACTCATCCCAAAAAGGCCAAACAATACTAGCAATAAACAATCCCGCAGCCTCACCAACCAAATGATTATTAGCTGACGAAAACTGAGAAAATTTTCTCGATATCGCACAACAATGCTTATAGATATTCTCTAGCCAAATCTTTTTAAAATCATCATCAAAGTCACCGATAAAATTCCAAACCCAACTCCAGGATATCAACCTGATTCCTAATTCAAGTGAACTTTCCCAATTAACACCTTTCATAAAAGGATTACGTTCTATCCAACTGGATATCTGAGCAGTAACCTCATCCTTATATATATGTTTTTGAGTTAGATAGTACCCTTTAGCTAGTGAAACCAAATGCAAATGCCTATTGTGTTCCCAGATATATTTAATATCTCCAACTTGTTTATAGTCACGGTAATTAATATCTACTACAGGTTTAAGAGGTGCAGTTTTATTATTCTTATAATCTTTATGCCAATCGATATGTTTACCAAAATCAGTTTTATCAAGAGCGAAAAAAGAAAAACTGTGATTCAAAAGACTCTCCAAAGCAACTTCATCAAAATATTTGTGTTGATTGTAGACATCGCAAATCTCATTTTTTTTAGAAAGATCACAATACCAATTAATATTTCTTGTAATAACAGATAATTGAACAATTGGATCATTAATACGATACGTAACAATTTTCTTCTTGACCTCATTAATAAACCGAAAACATATCTCAGAAAACGACATTAGAGAGAGTCTATTTAAGTACCAATGGAGTTTCTTTATCATCTTTATACTTTTCAGTTTTTTTATATTAAGTTAATCATTCTTAAAAACAACAGGCCAATCCTCAAGCTGTACACCATTTAAAATTTTTAACATTCGGCTTATTTTGTTCTTTTTTCTGTTGTAACTAACACACAGGGAGGCAGGGTCTTTAGAATACGAGCCAGAAATTTATAAGTTTAAAACTGCTCCTGTTTTATACCGCCAACTATCTTTGAGGGAATGTTTGAAGTGGTATAGGTCTAGCGGACACACCGAAAAGCATGATATAAATAGAAAACTTTTCGGAGGTACCACATGTCAAAAAGAAAAAGCTATTCAAAACAATTCAAAATTGACGCTGTTAAACTAA
>Ga0307988_1000527_pt1 | contig 26144 bp, 31 predicted proteins | sample EllFjometagen183_FD_203166 | JGI IMG/M metagenome (GOLD analysis project Ga0307988, IMG submission 203166) | Marine microbial communities from Ellis Fjord, Antarctic Ocean - #183 | ecosystem: Environmental > Aquatic > Marine > Unclassified | place: Southern Ocean | collected 2014-10-08 | reverse complement strand
TGAGATTGGCATTACTGAGATTGGCACCTCTGAGATAGGCACCTCTGAGATTGGCATTACTGAGATTGGCATCACTGAGATCGGCATCACTGAGATCGGCACCACTGAGATTGGCATCACTGAGATCGGCATCACTGAGATCGGCACCACTGAGATTGGCATTACTGAGATTGGCATTACTGAGATTGGCACCTCTGAGATAGGCACCTCTGAGATTGGCATTACTGAGATTGGCTCCTCTGAGATTGGCATCACTGAGATCGGCATCACTGAGATCGGCACCACTGAGATTGGCATCACTGAGATCGGCATCACTGAGATCGGCACCACTGAGATCGGCACCTCTGAGATTGGCATTACTGAGATTGGCACCTCTGAGATAGGCACCTCTGAGATTGGCATTACTGAGATTGGCTCCTCTGAGATTGGCTCCTCTGAGATTGGCTCCTCTGAGATTGGCATCACTGAGATAGGCCGAATCTTTAACAGCGTTTTCAACACACCCCGTCAGGCTTGTCGCCTCGCTTGAGTAGATTACTTTCCCTGATACATTTTTGATTTCTGTTTTCACTTTGCCCTCCTTAAATCTTCGTTGTCACTAATGGCATATCTCACTGGTTTTCCACATTGAAGTAAGCCCATCTTATTCTCCTTGGATGTAGCAGCTATAGCACCTTCCTTAACCGCGTAGCGGTACACCACGGGAGACTGTACTACTTAATTTTATGGTTCCCTCCGCATGTGCAATTTTGTCGTGCAAATTCATCATAGGCATCACTTACTACGCATGAAGATATATTATATAGACAACCATGACTTGTGACTGTTACAGCATCTTTGTGCCAATATCCTTGCTTTTTCATACCTTTAACTGAACCAGAAGAATCAATATTAGGGTGGGCAGAGTGCCCCATACCTGTTTTACCATCAGTAACCCAAGCAATTCCGGTTTTAACATCTTTATGTAATTCAACGTAAGGACTCAACTCTTTCACAAATGTACTCCCTGCCATAATTATTCTCCTTGTTGGTTTTCAGTTATTATCAAGCAACCGCCCTGGAATATGATTTGCCTCAAAAACAGCCAAAGAGAAACCAATCGGGGTAATTGATCGTATGTTGTGCCTTTCCTTTGATGGTGGGCATTTATGGATTCTGTCGTCCGGTTTCCCCAGATCGTCAATCCTGTTTTTCTCAGGCATTGCAAACCCGTTTCCACACCATAGACAGGTCTTTTTGTGTAGTTGTCTTCTCGGCAAAATCCGGTGTAATCGTGCGGATTAAATGTGTGATCCGGCTTGCGCCAATAACTTGATATTACTTTCACACCAACCCTCTCCTGGGTGGTGCGGGCCTTTGTATTGGTGAGGGATTTTTTATCGACATCCAGACATTGGTACATCTGGCAACCTTTGCCAATGGGTAACCAAACAAGTGTGACTCCACTCCCCGTCTTTTTGTAAATGTCCGATTACCAAAGACTTTGCGTGTGTTGCTGTCAGAACATCTCTCCCGACTAAAGGTAGGTCGTCTTCAGTGTCTATCCACCAACCTCCTTCGAATACTTCTCTGTTGATATCACTAACACAACTCCCGCAAACATATTCTTCATGAATAATTGCCTTACCGCATGTCTTGCATTTCATTTCTTCTTAACCCCCATAGCTAAGTAATAATTATCGTCAAATTTAGGAACGATTATGCCCTGCTTTGCGTAACACATATCAACTTCGTTTAGGTACTGTGTCATGGCTTACCTCAGATAGTTGAACCCCTTACTTAGCCTCCCACTCTCTCCGTAGTCCATGACATTTTCTCATCATTACTGTATGGACACCGGGTTGGCGGTTGCATAGCTATACGGGTACTGTGCTCAGTTATAAGTGTGCAGCTCTCACCATCGCATACCCCCTTACACCGGAAGATGTATGTGAAGACTCCCTCTCCTGGTGTCTCCGGAGACACTATATCGAAATCCTTCTGATGGAGAGGAAGCACTATATCCCCCTCACCTGTTGCAGTTACGACGTCCCATGACCCATCCCTCTGTACTATCGCAGGATACCGATGGCCCCTATAGTATACAGGGCCATTGGTATCTGCTGACTCCTTGAATCTAACGGTTATACATCTCACACCAACTCCCCCTTAGCTGCACAGTCTGGACAGGCCATATAGTACTTGATGACTAGGGATCCTGCCCACTCAGGGTACTTCTCTAATCTCACTATACTCTCCTGCAGACTCTTATCCCACTGCTCTACCCTCTGCTTACATATGAAGCAGTCAGAACCCCAGCCCTTCAGGTACCTCTCTTCATCTCTCTTATTCATACGTCTCCTTATAGTTCCAATAGATCAACACGAACAGTAAGTGCCTGACGATACTTCTTCTTGATTTGGCCAGAACGTATAGCCTTAATAGCTGCCGTAACTCTGTTGATCTTCTTACTATCTAATGGGGCCAAGTTTACCTGGAATGTATCCTCTAGTCCGAATCTGACCTCCCCTTCAAGATCACTTATTGCAGCATCAAGCTCCTTAATGAACCGTTTAGGCATTAGTTCAGCCTTTGAATAAATGCATGAGTGGAGTACTACCGCTATCTTCTGATTACTGGTATGTACTATACCAACTGGTGCCTCTCGTGTCAAGCACTCCATTATCTCAAATAGATCTATTTGGTCTTGGGATTGTACATTGAATGTATAGCTCTCCGTAGACTTCTTAGTCACTGTATCCCCCTCTGCTTTAACCGATTGGGCTGCTGATAAAAACTTAAATGAATCATAGAACTCTTGTAAATCGTAGCCATAACTAGAGCCATTATTCGCCATGATTCTAATTTGTCCACCAGGTTCATATGTATACCCATAGACTCTACCTTGCGTATATAAAGAACCATGATAGTTTATACATAGACACTTTCCATTACTCATAATCTCTCCTTAAATATTCTACAGCATTCAGTAAGGTCTTAGTCACCAAGCCCTTCAGGTAACTACTCGTAATCACGGGCAGTCGTTGATACTACATGTCTTGGTAACCCCTTAGCTGTCCACTCTCTAAAGTCTACCGTGAACCTATCGCCTATAAAGACCTCATCTCCAACCTGATACTCGGCGTACTTAATAGACCTCCTCTCTTTACTCCAATTAGGTACTACAAGGAAGCTTCCAGCTCCACTAGCGAAGGAGAACTTAATCATTCTGCCATGCTTAGCGTCCTCATCACAAAGGACTGCATCCACTACGAACTCACGACTTATAATATCCTTGATCTTCAAGACATTATATGATCTACCATTCCACTCATATGGACAGTTAAGATTCCTCACAACACTACCATCAACACCCTTCATCTTCTTGATGATCTCATGGTTTATACCTATCTCCTCATAAGTGTTGACTAATTTCATCGGAACAACCTTGATATTAGGAGTGTCTCCGGAGACATCCTTCAGATCCTTGATCAATACTGCCATACGCTGCAGGTAGCTGCCACCATGTGGTCTATCAAAGATATGGAACTCCAGCTCCTTAGTATCATCATACTTATGGTCCCCCTTGACACGGGAGACTATAGTCTCTAAGTCCCAGTCAGGATGCCATAGCTCACCATCCACGGTCCTTTCTAACTTTCTTAATTGTCCCTTAAGGTGTGGGAGATCAAAGAGGTTACGCTTCCGTGATAACATACCATACCCTACCTCATATATACACCGGATACCATTAAGCTTAGGGAACTGAAGTGCTGGCAGTGTGATACGGTCCTTGAAGAGGTCGTAATGATGTAAGAGCATAGGCTCACTGAGTACGGCAGCTCCCTTATGCTCTGTCCACCCATCCCTATTCCGCTTCTTATTCCATGCGGACTGAAGACGTGTCTCTAGTACCGAACTGTATGCCTTAGTCACTGCTCCGACAATAGGAGAATCCCACACCCTATCCTTAACTCCCTTGCAGGTTATGACTCTCCGTATCCCAGGGGACCTACCTAGTACCAACATGAACCTAAGCTCCTGCCACTCTCCATTACCATGCATCTTATATAGTATAGGGAGGTCACAGGTAACTTCAATCTCATCAGACCTTAGTATAGAATAATCATTCCCACCTCCAAGGTCCAGGGTATGATTATTATGTCTATGGATGGTCCCATAGACACCATTAGACTTAAAGACAATTGGATCCTTATACATACCGCCCCTCCTAAATGCAATCAGTGGTAAACTTTCTAGCTGTCTGTACCTCACTGTCCTCGCCCAGCTTATTAATATAACTCAGGTCTAAGGCAGCGATAAGAGACAAGCCCCTCTCAAGTAACTTACAGGTAACTCTTAGTCCTCTCAAGCTCATAGTCAGGCTCAAGTCCCCATTCTTAATGAAGGATGTGCGTACTAGGTTAGCCATAGCAACTGATTTATTAATAGCCTTCTTGTCTACACTGGGGAACATCTTATACAGGATGCCTTGCTCTACCTTAGGCTTCAGGTATCCCATCTCAATCGTAATGCCAAAGCGATCTAGTGAGCTAGTATCCTGCATTTGCCCAGCGGCATACTTATCTAAATCATCTCCAGTACCCTTAGTATTATCAGTTCCAAGGATACGGAACTCTACCCTCTTCTCTACCCTCTTCTCCGTTACAGTTCCTGGCTTCTCATCGAGCATAAGGTACCCCCCCTCCTCATATAGAGACTGCATAGCCATCTGTATACCAGGAGATAACTTAAAGATCTCATCAATAGCCATATAGTACCCACTAGTTACGGCCTGAGTTAAGATACCATCCATCCAGACCATACCATCCTTCAGTGCCCATGGGTAGCCTAGGATGGAGGCCGGTTCGATACCATCCTTACCATTGAATCGTGCATAGGGCTGGCGAATCCAAGCACACAACTGATGACCAGCAGCAGTCTTACCTGTACCTGGAGGACCAACAGCTAGACAATTCTGATTAGTAACGTATGCTAACCATATAGCCTCAAGGGTATCGGCATCCCAGTAGAAATCCACATCTACCTCAGGGATATTACAATGGTGCTCCTCAGTCCACTGATCCCTGGGGTACTTGAACATCACATGCTGAAGTCCACTAGAAGGTAAGCGGCCTTCAGTCATATCGGTTAGGAGGAACTGATTAACACCGAGGTTATCTGAGAGATCCTTAGCCTCAGTTCTAAGTCTCTCAGTCTCCACAATCTTAGCATCCCTCTCCTCCTTGGCCTCCTTCTGCTGCAATAGGGCATCACTAAACCCCCCATTCTCCGTTATAAACTCCAAGGCTGATTTGTCCCTAGGGTCCATCTCAATAGTCTTCTTGCTTATCATTGCGATTAACTCGGCATTCGACATTCCACCCATCTGTAGACCCTCCTCACTTTAGTACAGTCTCTTTTAGTAAATTTAACAATACACCCTCTAGCTCACTCAATTCCATAATAACCTTGGAGGTCTTGTAGTATCTCTTGACACTATGTGTCTGTATGCCGATCCCAATGACTGATACAACCCCTGAATCCTCGATCTCCTTGACGGTATCTGTCAGGAACTGATCGCCACCACTCATATAAACAGGTGATCCATCTGATAGTACTATCAGGATCCTATTGGTCTCCGGTCTCCGTGCTAGTATCTGTGCAGCTTCTGTAACAGCCTCCCCATCAGCATTACAGCCCATACCTATACCATGTGAGCCATAACGTTGGAGAAGGGTGTCTCTGGAGACACCCCGTTCCGTGAAGTACTTCATTATGAAGTGTTTTCTACTCCTACCTCCTGTAGAGAACTGCATCATCATGTGTGGTATCTGTAATACACTAAGTACTTCTGACATACTGATTTGGCAGCAGGCACTCGTCTCATACCTGTCACCACACATGCTGCCACTACAATCTCCCAGTATGAAGATAGCGGTATCTTGTTGTATCTTAGAGGCACACTTCTCCTTGAAGATCCTGGGCTGATTGTGACCCGCATAGATACGGCCAATATTCTTAGCGCATATCTTACCACGCTTCTTGCCTAGTTCATAACCTACCTGCTTCTGTGCTATTAAGTGCTTCTTGATCTTACGGGATAATGTGAAGGTACCAAGAGCTTCCTTAATAGCACCTGACCAGGGAGTATCCTCCGCTGCCCTCTTTGTGATATCTATTGTTTCTAAATCGTTACTCCTTGGCTGATAAGGTACCCTATCGGGCTGTACATACTCATTGAGCTTACTCGGTTCCTTTACGAGACCAATTGATTTAAGGGACTCGTAGGCATCCGTCGCTCCGACTCCTCTACCTCGGGGACCTTCACTTAGAGACTGTGTATCTGGATCGCCTGATCCCTCCTCACCTGATGGTACTCCCTGTCCATCCGACGGTACTCCCTCATCTTCTCCAGTATCACTTGATCCCTTATCTTCTCCAGTATCACTTGATCCCTTATCTTCTCCAGTATCACTTGATCCCTTATCTTCTCCAGTATCACTTGATCCCTTATCTTCTCCAGTATCACTTGATCCCTCTTCACCTGATGGTACTCCCTGTCCATCCGACGGTACTCCCTCATCTTCTCCAGTATCACTTGATCCCTTATCTTCTCCAGTATCACTTGATCCCTTATCTTCTCCAGTATCACTTGATCCCTTATCTTCTCCAGTATCACTTGATCCCTCTTCGTCTCCCCCTTCTTGTTGTGTTCCCTCATTCTGGATACGTTCCAATAAATTACTTAAGTCCTCGGTACTCCCTAGCTCCAGCCAGTCCTCTTCGAGCATAGTCTCCAGCCTATCTACCTCCTCCTTGACGTTAGCTGGGATATCATCGCAATAATTAAAACTCTTGCTCCAGTCATTTCTCATCTCGTTACCAAGATAGATCATAGCTGCAACAGTGGCATTACTTTCTCCTAGCCCCTTTACTAGCTTCTTAATACCACCTGCATCCCTTATGTTCTGATCGTATGCATCACTTAGGATACGATCTCGGCCCTCGTAGATACCTTCTTGATTATACTCAGTGCGTTGTGCCTGCAGGATATTCTTACAGGTATTTTGCAATGGATTCTTACTGACATCCAGGTCCTGAAAGAATGTCATATCTCCACATTGCTTACTAATCTCCCTGTGTAAGCTGCCCATGTAAGCAGATTCGTTGTAGATTGAAGGTGTACCAATGTGTATAGTGCCGTCGGTATCACTATAGGGATCTGTAATCTCGTCTGACTGCTTAACTTCCACATTACCCTGAGATGCTAGTGCTCTTGCGAACATGCTGGATTCTTGCATTGTGAATATAGACATCTTCCATCTCCCCTGGTGTCTCCGGAGACACCTTTAAGGTTACTGGCCCATTTTGACTAAGGGACCTTTACCCGCCAATAGGAGTCTCTCGTACCATGCTCTTTGCGTCTTAGCCTTACGTGCCTTGTTAACATCGCGCTGTCCCTTCAGCTTATAGATCGCACGATTCCTCTTAGCTGCATTGCCTTGCTTCTTACCACTTGATCCTTTACTCATCTTTATCTCCCTTAAATGGCAATCCCTTGCCGAATAATAATATAGCTCCATAGTGGAACCATATGGCAGCGAGTACTATAAAACACAGGTACCCTAGTTTGCTTCGGGCTTAACCTGAAGTTCATCTATGTGCTCCCTGGATAACTCTAGAGGATCACGGCCAGTCAAAATATCATTGATCATCATATTGATACTATGCATACTAAGTAACTCATCCCACGTTAACGAGATATCCGGCACATCAATACTTATGGTTATCTTCTCATCCAATGTGATTAAGGAGGACACTATCTGATCGTTTGCCGGAGTAGTGGCCTCATTGGCGACTTGGAGAAGCTTGGATGTCATTAGCATGACTAGTTGCTTATTCTCTATACTGATTCTGAAATTAAATGTCTCTAGCATTTATTACCTCTTATTTCTCTTTTTAGATCTCCTGAGGACTTACCCCGCAGCTCTCATCTCTTGATACCAAAGTTACTACAGGTATCTTTGCGTCCTACGTAATATTGCCTGAGATGACATCTGGACGGGTTATTCTCCTGGTGCCTGCAGTACTGACAAACCCTCTTGTCGTTAAGTACTGTAGGTGTTGATACTACAGCTTCCTTGGTCATACTAACCTCCACTTTATGATTACTAAGCTACCTATTAGCACAACTACCTAGTGTCTCCGGAGACACCTCTTAGTAGCCTAGCGATTACGTATACCACTGGGTATACCACTACTATCATCAATATTCCCATTTGAATACACGTTTTAAGGTATTCCATACACCACCTTATAGGGCTGTCTGGCACTAAGTATCGGCACAGGCTTACATTGCAGTATTAGCGTAGTGCCTGTTATCTTTGCTGTTATCCATCCCACCATCATTTACCTCAAGAATCATTTGTATTATAGTACCTTATGGAGACCTTAATCTTCCTAATGGCCTTGGAGTTCGTTAAGCTGATAATACTATATAGTAACTTGTAGCCACACGTATCTCCGCACTTGTAGATATAGGATTATCTTTCAAATACTGGTAGATCGCTTGGTTGTATCTCCGTAGCTGCGATGTAATCATCCCGCCTATCCTCCGTACCCTCAAAGATACCATAAACATGATCTTCTCTCCATTCTCTACACTCCTCACAGTCACAATTATGTTTTTTCATTAGAAACCTCCGGTGTGGGTGCCATGATGATATTCCTCTTGTATGCAGCAGCGACTTGCAGGATGGTACTATAATGCTCTCCACAGACCCCCATTATATACCAATTGACCTCACTTACAGATAGCAAACCGTCCTCGTACTGCTCTGCGAGAACTGCCATTGCCTTGTGATAGTTCTTAATACTGCTTAATGGACCTTTAAATACATTTGTATTACTCATTTCACTACCTCCTATTGTGTTAGGTGTAGTCTGTAAATAACGTCTTATAGACTACCATTAGTGGTCAGAGAGTGACCCTAAACCTCATCTTTATTAAAATGTGAGCTTAACCCGCCTAAGTCATTCAGTACTGCCTTACGTTCTGAGGGTGCAACCACTCCCAGGAGACCATCCAGTTTAGTAATAAGTGCTTTCATCTCATCCACGGGATCTAGATCATTCACTGTTAATGCGGATACCTTCAAATGTGCATGGGCAACTTCCGTACTATTTGCCACCATGTCTAAATTAGACTGTAATGCATCGCTTAGCCTCTCAATTGCCTTCATATGTCCCTCAGCAACTTTGCACAATGCTAGTACCTTGCCGCGACCACCAACCTTCCCCATCTCAGGATACAATGAAGCAGCATGGCCGAAACATAGTATCTTACTAATAACACCGGCATAATCAAAGATACGTCTAGTCTTTGACCATGAGCCCCATTTGACTGTCCCATCATCATCATTATGTGTCTTAAAGGTCTTACCAACTCTATTCTTACCCTCGGCAGGTATAGTGGTAGTAGCGATTATATGGTCTGCTAGTATCTTCTTGATCACTTTGCCTGTAACCTCAATATTATCCTTACTAGCATTGTCCTGATCGAGGAGACCCAAGTCGATACGATCCATTACTGTACACACCGTGTGGGCCCAGCAGAGCTCGCCTTCTTTCTTAGCTGTCCCAGCAGCTTTATCAGTCTTCTCCGATGCATTCATTGCTACCTCAATGTTTACACTCTTGATTATGGTATAGTCGATCTCATTACTCATAGTATCACCCTTATTATCTCTTGCGGAATTGCAAGTCTAATGGTCCCTTAAGACCATCAGAGCTGAAATCACAGCATTATACCCTTGTTCTGGTTTATATAGAACTTAGGTGCCCTGGAGACTGCAAGTGCGTACTGCTCACACTTGACTTGATGTTCCCTCCTATCCATCCGTGTAGATTGAACATCCTTCCGCTTGATGCGAATAATTGTTTTAGTATCCATAACATTCCTCCAGTCTTATGGATATTAAGAACCATAAGCCGTCAATTCTGATCTGTATTATAATCATATTAATCACCTGTACTATTGCCAACATTGGCTTATCTCTAGTTATCGCAAAGAGTAGCACGGAAATCACTGGAGATAATTTGGACACAAAAGTTACCATATTTATCCTGCATATCTGCACAGGTACCGCAGAACTCATCGGCCAGTAATTCTCCCCTAGTGCGTATTGCACCATATATGGAGCCCTTATCATAATCAGGACCTATGTAAGGAACTAGATGCTGAACCACCTCAATAATAAGGAACTGGATTGCCATACCATCAGGTAATGTAGACGCAACATATAGTGTATCTCCTGGATACAGTGATATACTGCAATGATTAGTTACCACCTCTTTACCTAGTAGAGCAGACAAAGTGGCTGCTGTATGCGCATGACCAATACAGCTATGGACCTCACGCCTACCCATAATGTAAGCAATAGTACTTGCTGATATAGGGCGCACTGTTACGTTACGGAGCTGAGAAACATCTAGCATCTCCAGACTGAATGTATCAGATAAATACCTCATTAAGACACCTACTTGTTAATATTCATACATCAACTACATAACCGCTAGATGTAAGCATGATGTAGACTTACATCTAACAGTTATACAATTGAGAGACCACCTGTGACTAGCTGGTTTTATGTCCGCCATAACTAACAAGGACCTAAACTCTCTGGTGCCTATGGAGACACCTTGCCTGTCAGGACTTCGTATTCTTTATAGAGCATAGCACTCTCGATACTCAGGTTCATTACTACTAGCAACCTTTTCTCTATTTACTCATTATACTTGATCCTAAGGATGCAATCAGGGACGGCTATCATTCCGTGAACTTACCCTTGGTACATCAATAGACCTGCTGACTTTGGATGTGTATGATACTTGCCGGACATTATTATCCGGTCTTCTTGCACTGGTAGTTAGTCCAGCACTATATGTGTATTTAGTATTCCTAGCGCCCCATATCAGGCCCTTGAGATTCGGGATTTCCTAGCTTGCTAAGCTGATAACACCATTTGTTTTCAGTCGGAGAATCTTTGCCGACCATATTGTAAGTTTGACTTCGTGCTCGAGAGATACTCACCAACTACTTAACCTGTCCGCTATCCAGATCCTGACCTTGCTTGGTTCACTCTGGTATGGTTCCCGTTTCCGCTTTTTTACCTGAAGTCCCCGTATCCTCTCCATCCCCTGAGGTTCAACTCGCTTCCTAGGCCCTTGCAGTCCCGTTCTAACCTTACTCGGTTGGCTTGCTTCCCAGTCCGTCGTCCTATGCTATTGTCAAAGTGTTCCAGTGTGGTAACGAGTAGAGCCGAACTCCTCTCATAGTATTACTCTCTGATAGGTGATTGGTGTCTCCGGAGCCAGGAGGGATGGAAGGGTCTTGGGGTTATGGGGAGACGAAGGGCCTGCCCCCGGGCCTTTCGGGCCCCACCCCCCTAAAACAGGCGAACGGTACCGCGGATAGCGGGTGGTAGCCCCCGTGGCTCCTAGAGCATAATCCTATAGAATACCTCCAGTACCAACTAACCAATCCACACACGGCTAGTTTACGCCCTGAACACTTGATATTAGCAGGTAAACCCCGGGGATCAGTAGGAATACGAGAAACATTAGTAATGAGGGGTTGACAAAACGTCACTGAGGTGCTATATATACTATAGGACAACATGACGGAAGGGATTCCAGAAATATCTAAGGAATACTAGGTTCTAACCATAGGAATACTGAATATATAAAGATATTATTACTAATAGGATATTAAATGACTACCATTAAGAGACTTAAGGTACCGGAGGAGCAACCAGTAACACAGGAGCTAACTGATTCCCAGAAGTACCAGATACTCTTACAGTACTCAGAAGGTACCCCCGTCACAGTGATAGCGAAGAGTGTCTCCGGAGACACCCGTATCATCTCCGGACTCATCCAGAAAACACTCAAGAACATGCAGATCATCAGGGAGACTAATGATCTCGTAGCCGGTACACACACTGCAGCCCTCAAGTTACAACAAGGCAAGACACCAACTAAGTTCTTAACACGTGACTTCATAGCAGCAGTAGAGACACAGGCGGAAGTGTATGCCTACTACTACGCACAGACTGGGGATAATAGGTTCTCCCTCACGGAGTCCGGACTCGCGATGGGTCTACCTAAGAGTGTAAGGAAGGCTACCAAGGAGTATGTCTACAGGATACGAGGACAGTTCCTCCAGAACTTAGCTCCAGTCCGTTCCATCATCAAGGAGGAGCAGGATAGGAGAATAAAGGAGTATAACCTAGAGAAGCCCCAGGTACAGATGGAGCTAGTTAACCAGATAGAACAACTTAAGGAGGTGGTAGCGTATGAACCTAGACAACGTGCTAATCTCCTGAAGGCTATAGAGATGCTAGGTCGCTCCATAGGTGCCTTTACTGATAGAATAGAGACTAGTGAGACTGACTCCCGTAGTGGACTTGAGATCTTAATGGCCAAGGCCAAGGGGGAGGTCTATGAGCAGGAAGGTAAGTAAGAAGCAACAAGCGTTAATAGATGCCCAACTATATTACCACTCACGTCCTAAGGAATTCTTCACAGATATCCTTAAGGTAGAGCTGGATGAGCAACAAGAGGAGTTCATCACACTCGTCAAGCCTGGGTGCCGTATATGCATTAAATCCAGTAAGGGAACTGGGAAGACTTTCTTACTGGCTGGACTAACCCTCTGGTTTATTTTCTGTCATCCGGATGTGAATATACGTATACTCTCACCTAGTTATGATCAATTAATTGATGTATACATGAGGGAGATCAACCAACACCATAAACGGATGGTGAGGGATGTAGCTGATAAGATAGCTATCAAGTATGATAACTTAGTACTGAAGGACGATGAGACAAATATGGCAGTATGCGTATCCGCTAAGAGTACTAAGCGGGAGAGACAATCAGGTGTCCATTCACATACCCAGGTCTACCTCTTTGATGAGGGGTCTGGCATACCGGATAATACCTACAGTAATGCACTAGGATCCTTAGGTACTGCCCATGAGGGCGGATATGTAATTATAGTATCTAACCCAGAGAGGGGTAGCGAACCCTTCTACACCGACCTCTTTACTAAGAAGCCTGAAGGATGGGAGCTTAGGACCTTCACTGCACATAAGTCGGCCCAGACTAGCCAGAAGTTCATAGACGAGATCAGGGAGCTTTATGGAGAGGATAGTGATGAATGGAGAGTCATGGTAGATGGGGAGTTCCCCAGAGCTGATGGCACTACATACATCCCGATGGTCCTCGTCGAAGAGGCAGCCCAACGGGTCGTGCACCAATCACAGTACATACGATTTCCTATAATCATAGGAGTCGATGTGGCCCGTTCTAAATCTGGTGATGCTACAGTCTTCTGTGTCCGACAGGGCTTCAAGGTTATAGATCAGTATGAATTGAAGACTGAGGATACTATGCAGATCGTATCGAAGTTAAAAGATATCTACTTCAGCACCTCGGCCTCAGCTATCTTTATGGATGCTGACGGGATGGGCGGACCTATCGCTGACCGTGCAAGGCAATTGGGTATACCAGTCACCGATGTCCGATCAGGCTTCCCATCTACTGATCCTCGTCAATATGCAAATGTTAGAACACAGTTGTGGGGAGAGATGAGGGCTTGGCTTGAGGAAGGTTCCATCCCAGACCACCATGAGCTCAAGCAGGAGCTAGGGACAATGACATGGGGCTACTCGGGCAAGATGGCCGAGCAATTAACTAGCAAGAAGAAGTTAGTAGATGCTAGTGGTAAGAAGATATCCAGCCCAGATCATGCAGATGCTCTAGGCTTCACCTTCTTTGATAGCACACTGAGTATGACTAGACGTAGTGCTAAGGCGAGAGTGGTAAGGAAACGTGGGTGGTTATAGCACTTTGTATATAAATAATGGCTTGCCGGACGAGTTCATCCGTCTCTGCCACAGGACGTAGGAGAGACGGATGAGTATAACATTTGGAGAAGCGATTAGAGAGTTGAAGAGTAGCAGTGATGCTCTTGCTGAAGACTGGGAGGTCTGTTAATGGAAGGCATAGGTGTCAAGGTAGTCTCTATAGATGATATGGTTGCTGAACACGTGAGGGGACTTGATAGTGCCGTAATAGCTGCTGATGAGCCAGGTATAGACTCCTTACGTAATCACATAGTCCATGCGTTCCAGGAGAACAGGGACGCAAGGGAATCGGGTGGTGTGAACAAGCTGATGCTGGATAGCCTAAGAGCCTATAACGGTCAGTACGACCCGGAAGATATACAGAAGATCAGGGAGGAGGGTGGCTCAGCTATCTTCATGAACCTCACTAGCACTAAGGTACGGGCAGCTATCTCCTGGATTAAGGATATCCTATTAGCTAGTAAAGAGGATGCCTATAGTATCGAGGTAACTCCGGTAGTTGACCTGCCCCTTAAGGTACAGAAGGGCATTGAGAAGCAGGTGACTAAAGAGTTCAGTGAGATGGTAAGGGATAAGGAACGTAAGCCTATCGCCGAGACTATCAAGGAGATTAATGAGACGAAGAGGGACTTATACGCCGCTATAACTGAGGAGATTAACAAGGAAGCTAAGTTCGCATTTGATATCATTGAGAACCAGATTAAGGACCAGATGAAAGAGGGGAAATGGGAGAGGGCACTTAGTGATACTATAGACCACTTCTGTATATTCCCAACAGCATTCATGAAGGGGCCCATAATCACTAAGCGTAAGAGGCTTAAGTGGGTCAAAGGGGAAGTCGTAGCAGCAGAGGATTATGTACTGATGAATAAGAGCATCTCGTCTCTTGACATCTACCCCTCTCCGGAGGCCACCACAGTTAATGATGGTAACTTCCTGGAGCACCTACGTATGAGTAGGAAGGAGGTGGCATCTCTCTTAGGTACACCAAAGTACAAAGAGGAAGCGTTGAAGAAGGTACTCGAACGGGATGAGGGTAAGGGTTACCCTGCTGGGATGGATACGAACATAGAGGATGAGAAGGCTAGAGAGGAGCTGAGGGAGGATACACACCGTGCTAATGAGAATGTATTCCATGGGCTCCACTTCTTCGGGACAGCCCCAGCCAAGATGCTCAATGAGTGGGGATTGGAGGATCCTGCACTCCTAGGATTAGGTGAGGAAGACGAGGTAGATATAGAGGCTATCCTAATCGGGACAGAGGTCATCAAGTGTGTACTTAATGATGATCCGCTTGGGCGTAGACCATACTATTCGGCAAGTTACCAGAAGAGGCCAGGCTCCATCTGGGGTACGGCACCACCATTCCTCATGCGGGACATACAGAAGATGTGTAATGCATGCGCAAGAGCACTAAGTAATAATATGGGTCTATCCTCAGGTCCTATTATGGAGGTCGTAGTTGAGAGACTAGCTGACGGACAAGAGGTACAGCAGCTTGTACCCCGTGATATCATACAGACTAAGAGTGATCCTTATGGCAACTCGCAGAGAGCCGTCTCCTTCTTCTCAATACCCAGTAATGCACAAGAATTACTAACGGTGTATAAGGAGTTTGAGGTAAAAGCGGATGATGTGACTATGATACCGAGGTATGCCTATGGTAATGAGAAGACGGCAGGTGCAGCTCAGACCGCGTCTGGGTTGTCCATGCTCCTGGAGTCAGCCAGTAAGGGCATCAAGGATGCTATCAGGCACCTCGATGAGGGCATCATCATACCGAGGGTAGAGATGGAGTTCTACACCACGATGTTGAAAGGAGATCACCAGTTCACCGGAGACATCAACGTCATAGCGAGGGGCTCTGCAAGTCTCACGATGGCTGGTGCACAGCAGATGAGGCGCAATGAGTTCCTCCAGGTTACAGCAAATCCTGTCGATCAAGAGATCATGGGTGCAGAAGGTAGGGCAGAGATATTAAGGGTGATGGCGGATGACTTAGGGTTAGGTGAGAACATAGTGCCTAATCGTCAAGAGCTGAAGGCACGAGAGAAGGCTAAGACACAACAAGAGAGAGCACCGAGTGATAATGTAGAGGCAGCTAGGATCCAGAACGAGACAATCCTTAAGATCGCCGAGCAGCGGGACCAGATTGCAGTCGCAGATCTCAAGAGGAAGAAGATGAAGGATCAAGCCGATGTTGAGTTAAAGTCTATGGAGCTAGAGCAGGTTAAGGAGACGGAGGCCATGAAGGCTACCGGCAAGTTAGCTGAAACTGAGAAGAAGATCCAGAGTGATGAGCACCGAGCCAATCAAGCCATTGCACTGAGTCTCCAAACTGGAGACCGTGCTAATAACGTTTAATAACGGAGATGTCTCCGGAGACACTAATGTATAGATTGAACTTAAGTAGAGAGGATCTTAAACGCCTGAGAGGTGGAGACAAGGACACTCTAATCAGACTCCTTGAGGAGCAAGATCTTAAGATAGTAGAGGATTTAAAGAAGACTAGCACGGCTAACTTAGCATTCCTCCAGGGAATCTCCTTCTTAGCCGATAGCTTACTAACTAAACTAAAGGTATAACTGTCTCCGTAGACACCCTTATACCGAAAGGATAACATGATACAAGATACAATTGAGTCATTGAAGATGCAGGAAGAGGAACTAGAGAAACTGATGATGGGTGCACCTCCGGAAGGCGAGACCAAGCCTGAGGGAGCCACCGAGGAACAACCTATAGCAGAGGAAGCACACGATCAGGTGGACGAGGCGGTCACCTCACCTACTGATTCTGCACCGGACGATAAGGTTGAGCCTGAGAAAGATACTGAGGATTGGAAGCTACGTTTCACTAACCTCCGGTCGAGTAGAGATGAGAAACTTTACCGAGCCAAGAGGGAGTTGACGGACGCGCTTACAACTATTCGGGATCTCCATACTCAAGTGGCTAGTTTGAGAACAGCACAACCCGCAGTAGACCCCTTAGATGGTGTCTTCACTGCTGAGGATACAGATGCACTAGGTGAGGCGACTATTAATGCCATGCGTAAGGTGACTGCTAAGGCCACAGAGGCAGCTACTAAGCCACTCCAGGAACAACTGGAGAGGGAGAGAGCTGCCCGTGAGGCTGATAGTAATAACCGAGCCGCGGATAATAGACAACAAGCATATAACATCTTCATATCCCGTGTTGCTAAGGCTGTTCCTGATTGGGAGAAGATCAATTACGATCCAGAGTTCGCTACATTTCTAAGTGGACCAGACGTAGATGGGACACCTCGTAAGACCTACTTCACTGCTGCAGAGACTCAGGGTAACGCTGCACAGATCATCAGGTACATGAGCGAGTTCATAACGAACAAGCCTGTACTTAAAGACAAGCTGGCCAGTAAGGTCACTCCTGTCGGTGATGGTGCAGGAGCTACCCAAGCTAAGCAGCCCGGAAAGATCGACGTGATCTCACGGGCATTCATTGATAAATTTTATGATGACCTGAACCGTGGTAGATATAAAGGTAGACATACGGAAGCACTCGAGATAGAGGCCCGTATAGATGCCGCAGCTATGGTTGAGGGAGGCATACAATAATAGGTAATTATTATGGCACTTCGTCCAAGTACAAATACAGCATATGACAATACCGCCACGACTTCCGGTACTATTAAGAGTTCTTACTATGATAGTACTAAGTACGTACCGGAACTCTACAGCAAGAAGGTCCTTAGGAAGAACTAGAAGTTCCTAATAAAATCCTCTCTGAATAACGGGGTAATATCCGAGGGAAGGTAACGCACTCACTATGAGGTGCTCGCCACCCGCAGAGACTAAGCGAGAGGAAGCTACAAGCTATGCGATAGTCCGTGATGCTTCTATGAAAACACGTTTTATCATGATGTAATGAACACCGATTATGAAGGCGAGATTATATAAGGTCTCTTAATTCCTTTTAAATAACGGGGTAAAATCCGAGGGAAAGTCATTCACTCACTATGAGGAGAAGAAATGCTAAGCAAGAAGATAGATACACTTCGTAAGCACTCTGAACAACTGAATAAGTATACTGCTGGTCTCCTTGATTCCGATGGATATATCGGAATACACTTCAAGAAGAACTCTAACGGGAGATACAGTAGCTACTTGCAGATGGCTATATGCCAGACTGATACAACTATACTGCACCAGCTTTGCAAAGCCTATAGACTAGGGACTGTATATGCTGACAGATGGACTTTGAATAATAAGGAATCTCATATTCTCCTAGGGAGAATCGGGAAGCACCTGAGGATCAAAGCAACCCACTCTGATAATATCCTCTGGCTCTTAAGTGAGCTGAAGGGGTGGAGTGTAGCATCTAAGGATGATCTCACTGAGTATATAAGATGCTCTCGTCTGAACTCCCGATGGAGAAAGGAGCCTAAGCACTTAGCATGGGCTTGGATGGCGGGATACTTTGATGGTGACGGTCACTATAGGGTACGTATTGGTAGGAAGAGAACTTACAGTAATGGTAGTACGGCTATAACTAATGAGCTAAAGCTGTTCGTTGGTTCAGCAGACTACGATGCATTTATCTTGAATCATCTACACCGTATCCACGGAGGGTCGATAGGGACCCGTAAGGATGGATGTAGGTTCTGGCAGTTATCACTAGGTAGGAACTCAAGGACTAAGGCCCTGAGATTCTTAAAGCAACTCAGGAAGTATGCTTTGATACCTAAAAAGGTAGCGGCAATAGAACAGATGATAGCATTCCACACTACCCGCAGAGACTAAACAAAGGAAGCCTATAAGGCAAGTGATAGTCCGAAGTCATAAGACTTTGCAAAGGCCAAGGCGCTAAGGTGCATATCCGTAAAACACCTGAGATCACCGTATCATCCTACACTATTGGTGATACATTAAATTATCAAGTACCCACTAAGGATGCAACTGAGTTACTCATCGACCAAGGTGTCTACTCAGCTTTCCAGGTGGATGATATTAATAAGGCTCAGGCAGATATTGAGCTGGTTAATATGTTTGCTAAGGATGCTGCACTCCGCATCGCTATTACAGTTGACAAGGAAGTTTTTGAGTACATGAGCACTAAGGCAAACGCTACTAACAAAGGAGCTACTGCTGGTGCACTCTCCTCTAATATTAATCTCGGTGTACTGGCTGGTACTGGAACTACTGTATCTATAGCCACTGAGACTGGTACAGGTTACGCAGGTGCTATCGACTTGATCGTTGATATCAACCAGGTACTTGATGAAGCAGATATCCCATCAGAGGGACGTTACATCGTCTTACCTGCATGGTACTGCGCACTACTCAAGAAGGGTGACCTGAAGGCTGCTGATATCACCGGTGATACTACGGGTGTTATCCGTAATGGTCTCGTAGGTATGGTAGATCGGACAGTGATTTACCAGTCCAATAACCTCTTCACCGCTACTGATGGTGATTCTGATACCGCATGGTATGTACAGGCTGGTACCAAAGAGGCCGCGACCTTCGCATCTCAGGTTGATAAGGTTGATACCTTAAAAATACCCGACAGTTTTGGTGAGTATTGGAGAACACTCTTCGTCTACGGACGTGCTGTAGTTCTAGATACCGCTATGGTTAATGTAGTGGTTAAAAAGTATGTAGCATAAGCTACTAGTCCCGGAGACATGGGTGATTAAACACTACGATCCTGTGTCTCCGGAGACACATAAGGAGATTAAGATGGGACAAGATCCATTGATGGGCGGAGACTTCTGGACAGGGACTCGACGCAAAGTAAACGCGGATATTGCGGAGCTCTATACGGATGTAGCGGCTAGGAGTACCTTACCAGCCGTAGCAACGTATGCAGCCTCACAGGTCTTAACGGCAGCACAGTGCTATAACACTACGGTCTTCGTAACTGCTGTAGCTACTATCACATTACCTGCAGTAGCCGTTGGGATGTCACTTGATATCACCCAGGTTGGTGCATTCGTTATGACAATAGACCCTGATACCACCCAGATTATCATACTCAATGGTACTGCACTGGCTGGTGGTGTAACTATCGTTAGTGATGCTGCCACGGGTGAGACTGTTAAACTAGTGTACCATAGTGCAGGCACATGGTACGCGACTAGTGCTACACTGGATGCTGGGGCATAAGCTATAAGTCTCCGGAGGAGTGGGGTAATATCACCTGTCTCCGGAGACACCAGTTGTATATTCTCGGGGCATAGCGAGGTGTTGAGCCTACTACACCCCGAGAATATACAAAGTTACTAATAGGTAACACTAAGGGCCTGTATGGTACTTAGTGTTACTGATAGGGGATGTTATGAAACTAGGTAAGAAGCAAGAGGAGTTCGCGAGACTCTTACCATACTTACTATTACACGCACATAACCTAGGCTTCCAAGTCCGTATAGGGCACGTATATAGATGTCCGGACTGTAAGGTAGGTAGTGCAACTAGTAAGCATAAACGTAAGTTAGCTATAGATCTTAACCTCTTTAAGGGCGGTAAGTTCTTACGGGGAACGGAGGATCATAGAGAGCTAGGAGAGTACTGGGAAAGTATAGGTGGTCGTTGGGGTGGACGCTTCAATGATGGCAACCATTATGAGTTATAAGGAGAGTTATGAAGACGAAGAAGAAGGTAGGAGCTAAGGAGAATGCAGGGACTAAGAAGAAGGTAGGGACTAAGACGCCTACCCGTAAGGCTCTGAAGAAGAATAGCCAGAAGTACTAGATTGTATTTGTGGTGGTAGAGGTGCCCCACGTTAAAAACAGAAGACTTCAAACAGAATTAAACCACCTTTCTAGAGCCCCGGAACAACAGATTCCTCCGGTGAGTTCGGAAAAGTTAACAGGTAGCTCCTCTTGTGTTCCCTGTTACAGAAGGTACTAGCCAAGGGGCTAAGCGGTGTCGAATACCGTGGGCATGGAAACATGGGCGTTCGATTCGTCTACCTTCTGCCAGAATAGAGGATCCATAACACAGCTAGTGTAGGCTCTTAGTCAAGTCCTAGTGGGTCCACCATAATAACTTATAAGGTAACTAATGCAAGAATATATTAACGTAGAAGTGATACCTAATGGCTCTAAGGCCACAATAACTAGGGAACACTACGAGAAATACCAAGGAGACTATGTGTACCTCGGTGTATATATGCCTCCGGAGACAGTAGATCCACTAGTCGGTGTACCTGTAAGGGAGTTAAAGGATTTACTAGACGTAGAAGGCATAAAGTACAAGGGGAACGCTAGCCGTAAGACCCTAATCAAGTTACTGGAGGATTAGTATGGCAACCTATAAAGAACTCGTCCAGTTAACTCGACTACTTAGTGGAATGCAAGGAACTGGCCCAAGTACCGTTGTTGCCCAGCAGGGTATAGAGGAGGTACTAACTAGGATGGTACGTGATGCTTACGTAGATATCCAGAATCGTAGAGAGGAATGGAACTTCCTGATACGGGATAAATCTATAACCCTGCAGAGTGGACAAGATACCTATACATTACTCCAAGTCTTTAGCACTACTGCCCCCTTATTCAAGAAGTACAAGAAGGACTCATTCATTATAACAAATAGTGATGGGCAGAAGAACTACCTTAGGTACACAGAGAGGGACGTACTAGAGGCCCAATATCTGAATGATACAGTACAGAAACTCCCAACACAGTACGCTATTAACCCTGAGAATAATGCTTTGATCTTTAAGCCTATCCCTGATGGAGTGTATACTGTGACTTGCCGGTACTATGCTAGCCCTGAGATCCTCTCAGTAGACGCACAGGTGCCTATTCTCCCAGCATCATACCATAATGCGATAGCGTACTTGGCAACTGCTAAGATGTCCATATATCTTAGTAGCCCAGAGAACTACCATGAGTATACCAGGAAAGCTGAGGGTATGATAGGTGAGCTTATGAGGCTGGAGATCCCTAAGAAGCGAATGCAACAAAGACCAATGGTGTAACTAATGAAATTCGCTGAATACAAATCATCCATAGTAGAATTGAAACAAGGAATTAATGAGAATGTCAGCTCCCTCGAGTTACAGGCTGGGGAGCTATTGGACGTTAAGAACTATATGATGGCAGAGGGTGGCTATGGTGGCTACCTATCGACTCGGGGTTACGAGAGGATGGATGGGGCTATTATACCATCGGAGCATGTATCCTATACCGTAACAATCAATGAGGCCACTAGTAATGTCCTCCTAGGTGAGACGATGACTGGTGATCCCTCGGCAGCCTCCGCTGTAGCGATAGCTGATGGTTACCTGGAGAGTGGGACCTACGGGGTTGATGCTATTATTATCGTACAGGTACAGGTGATTACGGGAACCTTCGTAGCTGGGGACCTAATTAGTACATCCGGATTGATTGGTACCTTTGTAATCACTAATGTAATAACAGGAGGCTTTGCTAACTATCATGCAGCCTTAGATACTGCTAGAGCCACAGTGCAGCCTGTACCAGGGGAGGGTAATGTATTAGGACTCTACATCTTCGAGGCTGAGGTGTATGCCTTCAGGAAGAAGGCGAGTGTGCCAGTCATCGGATTGTACAAGCAGGATCCCTCAGGATGGGTAGAGATAGATACATCTTCTGATCCACTGTTCTATGATGGAGTACATGACTTTAAGTTTGCTACATATAACTTTAAGAGTACTGCTGATACTAACTCATTCTTCTGGGTGGATGGTACTAATCAGTGCAGACAGTTTGATGGTACTGATGTAATAACGATAAGTAATACTGGTATGTTCAGTCAGGCGCTGGATGCCCCTACACATATAGCGACACATAATTATCACCTATTCCTAGCGTACCGTGGAGGCTCTTTGCAACACAGTAAACTAGGTGACCCAGCGGTCTGGGATGGTACCGTAGGAGCCTCAGAGATAGGCCTAGGAGCAGAGGTTACCAATCTGGTAGCAGGGGTTCAATCATCCCTAATCATCTACCTAGGGGAGGCTGTGAGGGTACTGAGTGGTAACTCTATAGATGACTGGGTACTCCAGGTCTTCAGTGATGTCTCTGGTGCATACAATAGGACAGCTAGGAGATTACTAGGCTCCGTATACTCCGTAGGTGATCGTGGGGTCTCTACCTTAGAGGCTGTAGATACATATGGAGACTATGCAGCTAATAGTATCTCTCAACGTTTCAAACAGACACTCTTCGCTAAGAAGGATAAGATAACGACATGTATAGTTAATAGGGATCTCAATCAGTACCGTATCTTCTTTGAGGATAAGAGTGGGATCTACATGTCTTTCATCGGCAAGGAGCTACAGGGGGCTACGTTCATAGAGTTTCCTGATCAGATATCCTGCTCAGCACAAGGTGAGAATAGTAATCAACTGGAGACTATAGTCTTCGTAACGAATGATGAGGCTGGCTTTGTATACATAATGGATAGTGGAACCTCCTTCGATGGCTTACCGATCATATGTCGTATGAGTACAGCTTACTACCACTATGGGTCACCAAGACAACGTAAGGCATTCAAGCGGGCTACCTTCGAGATTAGTGCACAGAATGAGCAGACCTTTGATATTAAGGTGGACTTTGATTACAATGAGTTGGGTAGTCCACGGACTATATGGTACACACCGACACTCTACAATACGGACGGAGGGGCAGTGTACAGTATAACGGAGTGGGGGACTATGAGGTATGGGGGATCAGCAGTAACGAATAGGGTCCCAATATACCTACAGGGTATTGGGACTAATATGAGTTATAAGATACTAAGTAATGAGATGTATAGGCCCCAGCATGTCGTCCAGAACGTTATCACAGACTACTCCCTTGTAGGTAGGAGAATATAAGATGGCAAAGTCAACAAGAAGTTCTGAATGATCCATATATAAAACATAAGGATGCAGCAGAACTAAGTAATATATGCTAGGAAGCAGTTAGACTCTATAGAGTATACCCTTGAGAACACTGTAGCCTGTTGTGCTATATGTAATAAGATGAAACACGCAAGTACAGAGACCGACTTCATCAAGAAGGTACTCCAGATTGCTGACAGGAGCTAAGTATGTCGATTTTCTACACTAAGTTGCCAGATGTGAAAGATGGCGATATTGCATTCGCTAAGGATGTTAATGATATTAATGATGAGGCTGATAGTGGCTTCACTACCGTTGAGGCAGCACTCGTAACCCTAGAACTCTCAGTAGAGCAGTGGGCACTACTGGCTGAGCAATGGGCACAAGAAGCAGAGGATAGCCCAGTAGTACCAGGAGAATACTCAGCACTACACTGGGCCACTAAGGGATCAGCTAGTGCAGCAGTGGCCTTAGCCCATGCAGTAGCCGCAGGTATCTCAGAGACTAATGCACTGTCTTCGGAGACATCAGCAGCCGCTGATCTAATAGCAACCAATCAGGATACTATAGATACAGCGGCAGACTTAGTAGCTACTAATGCTGATGTAGTCTTAACGGGGCTAGATGTAGTCTCTACGAACGCTGATGTAATCTTAACGGGGCTAGATGTAGTCTCTACGAACGCTGATGTAGTCAGTACGGGGCTGGATGTAGTCAGTACGCATGCTGATGTAGTCTCTACGAATGCTGATGTAGTCTTAACGGGGCTAGATGTAGTCAGTACGCATGCTGATGTAGTCTCTACAAACGCTGATGTAGTCTTAACGGGGCTAGATGTAGTCTCTACAAACGCTGATGTAGTCTTAACGGGGCTAGATGTAGTCTCTACAAACGCTGATGTAGTTCAGACAGGCTTAGATCTAGTAGCAACCAATCAGGATACTATAGACACAGCCGCAGACTTAGTAGCAACCAACCAGGATACTATAGATACAGCAGCAGACTTAGTAGCAACTAATCAGGATACCATAGATACAGCGGCAGACAGAGTGCAGACTGGACTGGATCTAATAGCAACCAATCAGGATACTATAGATACAGCAGCAGACTTAGTAGCAACCAATCAAGATACCATAGACACAGCAGCCGATGTGGTAACTACGAATGCTGATGTAGTACTGACGAACACTAAGTACGATGAGTTTGATGATAGATATCTAGGAGATAAGGCTTCTGATCCATCCCTGGATAACGATGGTAACGCCCTGCTAACCGGTGCACTGTACTGGAATACTACAAGTGATGAGATGAGGGTCTATACTGGATCTGTATGGTACACTGCGTATCTTCCAGCGGAGAGTGTCGTAGTCGGCCCTGCCTCAGCGGTAGACGAGAGGGTCGCGGTATTTGATGGAGTTACAGGCAAACTCATTAAAGATAGTGGGACGACTATTGCCGAGATCGTACCAGCGGATAACTCAATCACTCTTGCAAAGATGGCACATGGCACAGACGGCAATCTAATCACGTATGATGCTGCTGGTGCTCCCGCTTATGTTACAACAGGGACAGTCGGTCAGGTATTGACGAGCGGTGGTGCTGGTGTTGCTCCTACTATGGCTGATGCTGCTGGCGGTGGCCTTAGTGTAGACTTCGTAGCCAGCGGTACGTTACCTAACGGTACGCCTGTTATCCTTAATAGTGATGGGACTGTGACTGTTGTTGGCGAGGTTGTAACTCCGGGTGGTGATGGAATTACTGCTGGAACTCCTACGATCTTTGAGTCAGCAAACTCCATTCACATATCAGTAGCTATGCTAACATCAACTAAAGCTATAGTAACTTATCGGGATGAGGGTAATTCCAGTTATGGAACTTCATGCATCTTAGATGTATCGGGTTCTACGATCACTGCTGGAACTCCTACGATCTTTGAGTCTGCATCCTCCTCCGACACCTCAGTAGCTATGCTAACATCAACTAAAGCAATAGTTACTTACCAGGATGGAGGTAATTCCAGTTATGGAACTTCCTGTATCCTAGATGTATCAGGTTCTACGATCACTGCTGGAACTCCTACGATCTTTGAGTCTGCATCCTCCTTCTACACATCAGTAGCTATGCTGACATCAACCAAAGCTATAGTTGTTTATCGGGATGGAGGTAACTCCTACTATGGAACTTCTTGCATCTTAGATGTATCAGGCTCTACGATTACTGCCGGAACTCCTACGATCTTTGAGTCTGCATCCTCCTTCTACATATCAGTAGCTATGCTGACATCAACTAAAGCAATAGTTACTTACCAGGATGGAGGTAATTCCAGTTATGGAACTTCCTGTATCCTAGATGTATCAGGTTCTACGATCACTGCTGGAACTCCTACGATCTTTGAGTCTGCATCCT
>Ga0307988_1000525_pt1 | contig 26203 bp, 17 predicted proteins | sample EllFjometagen183_FD_203166 | JGI IMG/M metagenome (GOLD analysis project Ga0307988, IMG submission 203166) | Marine microbial communities from Ellis Fjord, Antarctic Ocean - #183 | ecosystem: Environmental > Aquatic > Marine > Unclassified | place: Southern Ocean | collected 2014-10-08 | reverse complement strand
AGTTTGTTTCTTTTGAAATTGTTACCGCATTTACATTTAATTGTTTGGAGTTTGTACGTTTTGTAACATGCTGGACAGCATAGATTGATAGCCATAGCCTTGTCCTTATTGCTTATCGGCTTATATCTGACAGTCAACTCACAGTCAATATACAGTCAATTATCATGATAAAAACCGGGTTAAACACAAGGTAACCGGACATCATTAGGATGGTATTATTGAGTCGTTATATTGATTATATTTGTAAGGATTACAATAGGTTGTTTGTGGCGGAAGTGCATGGGAATCGAACCCACCCGGGACGGTATTAACGCCCCACATCGGATTTGAAGTCCGAGGGCCCCACCAGTGAGCCGCGCACTTCCGCATCGAAATAAAGAATAGTTAGTACACCTGAAGAGACTAATTTGTCAACTGTATTTTACAGTTTTCCATTCTCTTCAAGCTCTTCTGCTACCTTATCAAGGCCAAGGGATTCCAGTGTTTTTCTTGTGGGACAACCTGTCTTCTCATCCCATCCCTGGAATTTATAGAAGCGGGTTTTGAAATTTTCAAATAGGTCTGAATCAAAATGTCTTCCAGATGTAATCACGTAATCCCACTTGCCATTTTTTATTCCCGGCATATATTCAGGATAACCGCTGGGTGTCGTGCCGGGTTTGGTATAGATATAATCTGCAAACTGCACCATATCCCGGTGCCGGCCCTGGAGAACCCAGATGGCATTGTCCAGATTCCAGATTTTTTTGCCCAGATTAATGCCATCCAGAAACGAAAAGTTCTTACCCGTCACATCATTGAAAAATCTTTGTTCAGCTATGCCGGTAGCACCTGTCTGTTGCGGCCCGTACAGGTTGAGGAAATCAGGCCATCGGAAATCACACAACTGGGCAGACTGCTTCCAGAACCGGGTATAATATCTGTGCCAGCTCACAAGCTTGATTATATGGTCTGAGTACATGTTTTCCGTGCTGAAATCCAGCATTTTCATATCCCCTTGAAAGGGTTCCATCTTGTCTGTAATAGCTTGAACCACACCCTCGGAAGGGGGTAAGGTTTTGCCGTATTGTTTAAAATATGTGGGAAATGCCCGTAGCATGTCAAAGCAATGCTCATTGATATCCCGGTCGCTCAATATGGTGCCGTAGCCCCAGTCAAGCTGGGATCTTTCCAGTTTGTGTTTGGGCAGCCCCCAATGGGGGAACTTGAGAAGGCCTGTTTTGAGGTCAGAATCTTCTCCCTCCAAACGGCCCCATTTTTCAGCAGCCCTGACAAAACCTTCTGCAAGGATATCGCCAAAGGGATGTGGATTCCCCTTGCCGTCATTGCGAAATGAAATGGCTTTGACCAATTGCTCGGCAAATGCCAGTTCCCCGTATTGATTAAAATCAAGGGGGCAGTCAATCTCTTTTCCTTTTCCGACAACGCCCATGCGCTGAAGCTTTCTTAAATAAAGCTCTCCCACAAACATCTCTGCGGCGTTCAGGCCGTACCGATTGATAAGATCAGCAGCCTGGCGTTGAATTAAATGAGTCTTGCCCAGGTAATAAAATAAGGATGCATAGCAGATGGCCTCGTTCCCAATACCATCCTCGTACCGGCCGCGGCACCCGGCAGTGCATCCCACACATGCCTGCGGTCTTTGGCCAACCCTGGGTTTTCCAAACCTGTAAAGCGCCATGGGTACAGGCGGGCTTTGAAATCCCATGACAAAAGTATTAAATTTCAGGTCTTTCAAATCAAATTGATACTCCTGTTTCAGCCAAAGTCTGGATTGCATCAAGGCTTTTGGATTGTTTACTTTGATACTGCCGGTACCAATGACGCTGATGGCTTTAAGACCTTTTTTCCCGAATACCGCACCAAAACCGCCCTGGCCGGCGCCATTTCCGGCATCATGGATCAAGCAGGCCATGCGGCTCAGGTTTTCGCCTGCAGGGCCAATGGCCAGGACCGCAGGACGCTGTGTGGTCATATCTCCTTTCTCATTAATCTTGATCCAGTCTCCGTAAACCCCTTTTCCAGCCACATCCTTCCAGATTGTTTTCTGGCATTCCCAGGTATCGGTTCCCCAAAGATCCAAATCATCACATTCCCTGATCCTCACATCATTGTTTCGAATATCGATCCATACATGGCTGTCTGCCTGGCCCTGGATAGCAATACCATCCCATCCTGCATATTTAAGCATAGATGAAAACCGTCCGCCAAAATTACTTCGCGTAAACCAGCCAATGGGAAGAGACTGGACGCCAATGCCTTGAATTTCTGTTCTGGCCGCACCTGATGGTACCAGTGTGCCACATAAGGGTGAACTCATAAGGGTAATGACATTTTCAGGGTTAAACCCATCAATGGTTTTGTCTTTAACCATATCAAAAAAAAGGGCAGAGCCCATGCCGTGTCCACCCACCCATTGCTCATATTTTTTGGTGGGGATCATGGTAATGTTTCGGGTACTCAGATTAATGCTTACAATATTGCCTGCATATCCGTTCATCTATTACCTCCGGTATATATCTGTCTTGCCTGTGTCCATGATTCACCTCAGGAGTTTTTGTAGCCTAATCTTACCCAGTTTTCGCCCCTGAGGTTAACTTTATATCCTGATTTCCCTTCCTGGGCCGGAAGCTTCCTGGTAAAAGCAATGGCACCTACGGGGCAGACTTCCACACAGGCCTGTTTGCCATCGGGTCCGCCGCCTTTTTCATCCCAGTGATGGGGGGCATTGGCGCAAAGATCGCATTTAAGACTTTTTAATTCCCGGTTAAAGGTTTCATCTTCCACAACAGAAAGTCTTGCCGGGGTATGGGGACAGGCCAAAAAACAACTGCCGCAACCCGTGCATTTTTCTTTGTCCACCATGCGCACATTTCCGAATTCAGCCTCAGCCGTAAGGGCACCTTCGGGACATGCCGCCACACAGGCAGGCTCTTCACATTGCCTGCACTGCTCAATGGTTAGGTCATCCGGGAATTTTTTAAATGAATCCTGCAGGATTTGTATCCTGGAAAAAGAAGGACTTATTGCTCCTTCGTGGACAAGAGAACAAGCCATCATGCAGCTGATACACCCCTGGCATTTTTCAACATCAACCACAAGGTATCCATCTGAGATTGCTATTTCTGAGCCGTCCTCTTTTGCCCCGCATTCATTCAGGAAATAACCGCTGCTTCCCATGGCGAAAACAATGGTGCCGGTGTATTTTAAAAATATTCTTCTTGAAAGTCCGTTTTCTTCAGATATTTTGGGTTTCATGTTTTTATCCATCGTATTAAGGGTAAATTATATTTTGTTGAAATAGGGAACTATAGGGTTCTGGATAAATTGCTATCTTTAACAATGTCTGGATAAATCTTCAAAGGGTCGAATCAGAATTCGGGATAGATATTTCAAATAGAGTATCAACTATCAAAAAAATACTATAAAAACACATAAAATACAATGATTTAATAACTTTTAATGGTGGGCTTACAGGCCTGCTATCTGGCTTAGTTTTTTTATTTTTAAAAATTGCCTTATTTAGATTGCCCGGCCTTTGGTTGAAAATTGTCGGCCCAGTACATGGCAGCAGCAGTAGAAATACCGAGAATTACAAATCCCCATGCCAGGGGAATCGTGGTGCCATTGTAATATCGACCAATGACCATGGATATGGGAGAGGAGATCAGACTGGTCAAAGATCCAATGACGGCAGCTCCCACACCGGCAATATGTCCCAGGGGCTTCATGGCAATGGCGTTCAGATTACCAAAAATAATGCCAAGGCAGAAAAACGACAGCATGAAACATAGCAGCAACAGCCATAAGGGTGAATAACCGCCCATTTGAAGGGTGATAATCAGATAAAAGGTCATCAGGATTATAAAGAATAAAACTGCCTGGTACGATAATGACCTCATGCCGAATCGCATAACGATCCGTGAGTTTACAAAGGATGCACCCCCCACGGCCAGGGCCAGAAAACCCATGTAAAATGGGAATTGCCGCCCAAGATGGTAGATTTCCTGGAAAATCTGCTGGGCGCAGTTCAGATATGATAGAAGCACACCGGACATAAACCCTGAAGCTATTGTATATCCCAGGGAAAGACGATTGGTACAGACCTCATAAAGGCCATTGAAGATGCGTGGGACGGAAAAGGGAATCCGCAGATGTGGGGGGAGTGTTTCCGGTTGCCGGATGGTGAACCAGGTCAGGGCAAGGAGCCCCTGGAGCATCAGAACACCGAAAATTACCCGCCAGTTCGTTCTGAGCAGGATAATCTGACCCAGAGCCGGTGCTATGGCAGGGACGAAAATGAAAATAGCCATTATTGAAGACATTATCCGGGCCATGGCGCGGCCGTCATACTGATCCCGTATCAGGGCGACGATGGCTGTGCGGGGACCTGCAACACCGATGCCCTGAATGATTCTTCCAACCAGCATGGTTTCGAAATTTGTGGAGAAGATCGACAGCAGACAGCCCAGGGTGAATATCAAAAAACCAATAAAAATTATGGGTTTCCGGCCAAAGCAATCTGACAGGGGGCCAAAAAGAATCTGTCCGATCCCCATACCCAGTATCAATACAGAGATAATGAGTTGGATATCATTGGGGTGCAAGGCTTTCAGATCCCTGGCAATATCAGGAAAAGCCGGCAGCATCATATCAATTGACAGGGCCGTGATGGATATCATAACCGCCATCAGGGTGACAAATTCTCGATACCCCGGACCACGTTTCTTCGACAGCATAGTGCACCCCTTTTTTGTTTATTTCAATGAGGACAGATATAGTCTTTCAAGCTGGAGTCACTCTGCATTGACGGAACTATTGGGTCAGGATTATTTGAATTGTCCATTTTTTCTCGCTTACTAGGGTAAAAAGAATGTATTAATATATCATAAATTCAAGAAAACCTATCTTTATTATTTGGGCTTTCCCAGCCGTCATAAATTCAGGTTCAAGTTCTAATAAAGGATTATATTTGCGATGTTGATATGAGTTTCCCCAGGCCTTTTGGGAGTGCCTGTGTTCAGCAACTTTATTCTCCTTGACTACCAGGATGGAAAAATTGCATATTTACCCCCATGGAAATTGTATGGATTATTGGTGCGGGTGGGTTTGGGCTGCGCGCTGCAAAATATTTGTTACATCACCATAAAGGCTTTCAGGTTGTGCTGGTTGACCGGGACAGAGAAAAACTGGATCAAGCTGAGGCGCTGGATTGCACCAAGGTCTGTGGGGATGGTATTGATTTTTTAAATGCCAATATAAAACCCGGGAATATGTCGGCCTGGATTGTACCTGCTGTGCCTGTTCACCTTGCCTGGGAATGGTGCTGTCGGCAATTCGGACAGGAAGTTTTGTCTCCGGAGGCCCTGCCTTTTGAAATTGAAAGGTTTTTACCTAATCCCATGCGCGGGGCAGGCAAAGATCTTTATGTAAGCCATGCAGACTTTTACTGTCCTGCCAATTGCAGCGAGCCGGATGATTTCTGCACGGTCACAGGAGAGCCCCGAAAACAGGATATGTATAAGCTCCTGGCCGGTTTGAGGTTTCAAAACTTCCATGCCCTGGTTATTCAGAGTCATCAACTGGGACCGGGGGTAGGGGGGTACAGGCTCGGAGAATTGTTTGCATTGCCAAAAAAAATAAGCCAGGTAAATGGCCCATGCCTTTTGTGTACTGCATGCCGGTGCCACGGGGTTATTACCGGGGTTCCCACCTCTATCCCCCGGGTTTCATAATTAATCATGGAATTAAGACAGGAAGTTTAGTATAAATGATTTTTTGATGTAAGAGACTGGTTTTAAAAAATATGCTGTACATATAAAGGGATTGAAAATGATAAATTCTAAAAGATTGGCTCAGCGGTTTCAGATGCTTGCAGAGATTGATTCTGAGTCCCGTGATGAAGCAGAGATTGCCGGGGTGATTGAAAAAATACTAACCAAAATGGGAGCAAGTGTTGTTTTTGACCATGCCGGAGAAAAAACTGGAGGAAACTGCTCTAATCTGATGGCCAGATTCAAGGGCAACAGGGATGCGGCTCCCTTGTTTTTGTCCGGCCACATGGATACAGTTTTACCGGGCAAAGGAGTTAAGGTTCAATTTGAAAACGGGATTTTCAGGAGTGACGGTACTACAATTTTAGGGGGAGATGATAAATCTGCCATTGCAATTATCCTGGAAGTGATGGATGTGGTCCTGGAAAAAAATCTTCCCTGCCCTCCCGTGGAAATTGTTTTTACCGTGTGCGAGGAGATCGGGCTTTTAGGGGCTAAGCATTTTGATCTTTCCCTTATGGAATCCAAATTCGGATATATTCTGGACTCCACAGACACTGAGGGGATTGTCACCAAGGCTCCATCGGCCAATACGATTTCCATTACAGTCCATGGCAGGGCAGCCCATGCCGGTGCAGCGCCTGAAAAGGGTGTCAATGCCATTTATACTGCAGCCACGGCCATCTCGGGTCTGGAGCTGGGTCGTATTGATGAAGAAACCACCTGTAACCTGGGCACCATTTCCGGGGGCATGGCCACCAATATTATTCCTGAATATGTTAAAATCCTTGGGGAAGCAAGGTCCCATGATGTGGAAAAACTCAAAGCCGTGACCCATAACATAGTATCTGGTTTTGAAAAAGCAGCTGCCAGCCTTCGGAAAGAAGGAGAAGACCTGCCCAGGGTGGAAATAGAAGTGAAAGAGGATTTCCCCAGCACCCATATTCCTGAAGACCATATTGCCATTACCCTTGCCAGGAAAGCAGCTGTTAACCTGGGCCGTAAACTGGAAAACAAAACCATTGGCGGCGGTGCAGATGCCAATATCTTTTTTGGAAAAGGGATTGTGGCAGGGGTCCTTGGAACGGGCATGACAGATGTCCACACCCTGAAGGAATCCATTGCCCTTGCAGATATGGAAAATACAGCCCTCCTGGTTCTTGAAATTCTCAGGGTCCAGGCGGAAGGAGAGACCTCTGCATGATGCTTTATCTGGATTTGTTTTCCGGTATCAGCGGAGACATGACCCTGGGAGCATTTATTGATCTTGGCGTACCAAAGGAATGGCTGTCCAAAAGACTGGGCTCGGTTTTAAACGGATTTGAGCTCAGGACTCAGATCGTATTTAAAAATCATTTGCGGGGCGTGAGTCTTTTTGTAGATGTAAAAGATAATACAATCTCCAGGACATATAGAGATATACGGGATCTCATCACCCTGGCTGACCTGTCTGAACCTGTAAAAAAGAAAAGCCTTACAGCCTTTGAAAAAATAGCAAAGGCAGAAGCAGCTATCCATGGCAGAGAAATAGAGGATGTCCATTTTCATGAAATAGGGGGTATTGATTCCTTGGTGGACATTATCGGCAGTTTTCTATCCCTTGAATATCTGGGCATAACAACTGTCACAGCCTCAAGGGTTCCTTTGGGTTCTGGATTTGTAGACTGCGCCCATGGAAGGATTCCCGTGCCTGTGCCGGCAACCATTGCTATCCTAAAGGGTATTCCGATTATGGGTTCCGATGCTGAAACAGAGATTGTAACCCCCACAGGTGCAGCTATTGTGGCCACACTTGCATCGGACTTCGGGCCCATGCCGGAAATGGAGATACAGGGAATCGGATATGGGGCGGGGAAACGGGAAACTGGTTCAAGTCTGCCCAATCTTTTGCGCATGGTCTGGGGAAAAGCCGTAACCCGGACAGAAAAAGCCGATGAAAAGGTCTGTGTGATAAAGACCAATGTGGATGATATGAACCCGGAGATTTCAGGGTTTGTCATGGATCTTCTGCTGGAAAAAGGGGCACTGGATGTGTCCTTTACCCCGATTTTCATGAAAAAGAACAGGCCCGGTATCTTGCTTGAAGTGATCTGTTGGCCCCGGGATTTTGATATCATGTCCGGTTTGATCCTGACCCAGACCACCTCCATTGGGGTGCGTTACCACACCTGCGAAAGGATAGTGCTGGAACGTGAGATCGTGACCAAAGACACAAGTCTCGGGCCCGTGCAGGTTAAAAGAATTACGGACCTGGAAAATCAGGTCAGGTACATGCCTGAATACGAGGCCTGCAAAGAGGTATCTTTAAAAGAAAATATTCCCCTGCGGGATGTCTATGACCGGATCACGGCAGAAGTGAATACCCTTGACAGGGATTAATACCGATTATAAAAAACAGGTACAGATCAGAAATCAATTATGAATACTCACAAGAATATAAATACTTACAATAAACTGATACTTTTTGCTGCAACGGGATTTGGCCTGGGCCGCATACCTTTTGCTCCCGGCACCTTCGGCACCCTGGCCGCCATCCCCTTTATCTGGATGATGGCATACATGAACCCGGCCTTTACAGGCTTTTTCCTGGTCAGTCTGATCCTCTTGTCCGTGTATGTGGCTGACCAGGCAGAACAGATAATGGGAGAAAAGGATCCAGGCGCCATTGTTATTGATGAAATAGCAGGCTTTTGTGTTACCATGTCCCTGGTTCCAATCGGCTGGATATCCGTTATCCTTGGATTTATAGCCTTTAGATGTTTTGATATTGTAAAACCCGTGCCCGTCAAATATTTTGAAAATAAATTTTCAGGCGGCGCAGGCATTGTTTTGGATGATATAATGGCAGGGGTGCTGGCAGCACTTGTGCTCAAATTTTTATATATAATGGGTTTGTTTTAGGAGAAAAGGCATGGAGAGAAATTCAGAAAAAGAAAAGGCAGTCCAGACAGCCATGAGTCAGATTGAACGTCAGTTTGGCAAGGGATCAATCATGAAACTGGGTGGCAGGGAAATAGAGGCTGTTCCTGTGATACGATCCGGTTCCCTGGCCCTGGACAAGGCTCTGGGTGTGGGTGGATATCCCCGGGGCAGGGTCATTGAGATCTATGGACCTGAATCTTCGGGAAAAACTACCCTGGCCCTCCATGCCGTTGCCGAGGCCCAGAAATGCGGTGGAATTGCCGCCTTTATAGATGCCGAGCATGCCCTGGATGTTGCCTATGCCAAGAAGCTGGGCGTGGATTGCGACGAGCTTTTGATTTCCCAGCCCGATACCGGGGAACAGGCCCTTGAAATTGCTGACATGCTGGTCAGGAGCGGAGGCATTGATATAATGGTGGTGGACTCGGTGGCAGCCCTTGTGCCCCGGTCTGAAATTGAAGGGGAAATGGGGGACTCCCACATGGGGCTCCAGGCCCGGCTCATGTCCCAGGCCCTGCGAAAACTCACCGGCACCATCGGTAAAACCCAGACAACCATCATCTTTATCAACCAGATACGCATGAAAATTGGTGTGGTCTACGGCAATCCCGAGACCACCACCGGGGGCAATGCATTGAAATTTTATGCCTCCATGCGCATTGAGATCAGAAGGGCTGCCGCCATTAAGGAAGGCCAGGAGATTACGGGTAACAGGACCAAGGTAAAGGTGGTGAAAAACAAACTGGCTCCCCCCTTTAAAAGCATTGAATTTGATCTCATGTATGGGGAGGGAATTTCCAGGACCGGCGATTTGCTGGACATGGGGGTAGAACTGGAAATAGTTGACAAGAGCGGGTCCTGGTATTCCTTTGAAGGGGAACGTATCGGCCAGGGCAGGGAAAATGTAAAGATCTTTTTAATTGATAATCCAGACATCTTTAAAAAAATAGAAATAAAAGTCAGAGAGGAACTGGGGATTTCAGAACCAGGCCAGAAAAAGCCGGCCAAGACCGATAAATAATCCCATGGGTGAATATAGAAGGTAAGACCAGGAGTTAAAAAATGACAGGTAATGAAGCCAGGAAAGTCTTTTTAGAATATTTTAAAAAACATAACCACCAGCAGGTTCGGTCCTCCTCCCTTGTGCCCCAGGATGACCCGACACTCTTGTTTGTCAATGCCGGAATGGTTCAGTTTAAGCGGGTGTTCACCGGTGATGAAAAACGGGAGTACTCCACTGCAGTCACCTCCCAGAAATGTGTGCGGGCCGGTGGCAAGCATAATGACCTTGAGAATGTAGGGTATACAGCACGGCATCACACCTTTTTTGAAATGCTGGGCAATTTTTCCTTTGGGGATTATTTCAAGGACAAGGCCATTGAAATGGGCTGGGATCTTTTGACCAATGGGTATGGGTTTGACCCGGAGAAACTCCATGTTTCCGTATACCTTGATGATGATGAAGCCTATGAAATATGGCGGGATAAGATAGGTGTGCCGGAAGAGAGAATCGTCCGGCTGGGAGAAGAGGATAATTTCTGGTCCATGGGCGATACAGGCCCCTGCGGCCCCTGCAGTGAGATCCACATTGACCGGGGCGAGGCCTTTGGCTGTGGAGCTGAAAACTGTGCCGTGGGTTGTGACTGCGACAGGTGGCTGGAATTGTGGAACCTGGTTTTCATGCAGTTTGAAAAAGACGAACAGGGGAATATGAAACCACTTCCCAAGCCCAGCATTGATACCGGCCTGGGCCTTGAGCGGATTATTTCCGTGCTCCAGGATGTGCCCACCAATTTTGATACAGATCTTTTTGTCCCCATAATGGAAAAGGTTGGGGAACTTTCCAACAAAAAGCGCAATGAATCCCATGAAGTGGAAGTGGCCATGAAGGTGATTGCCGATCATTCCAGGGCAGCAGCCTTTTTGATCTGTGACGGGGTTTTTCCTTCCAACGAGGGCCGGGGGTATGTATTGCGCCGTATCATGCGCCGGGCCATCAGGTATGGCAGGAGCATAGGACTTGTGAAACCCTTTCTCCATGAGACCGTCCAGAGCGTGTTTCAGATTATGGATGAGGCCTATCCCGAACTCAAGGATTCAGCTGCCTTTATTCTCAATGTGGTGAAAAACGAGGAAGAAAAATTTTTGGAAACCCTGGACACGGGTTTGAAACTTCTGGAAGCCACCATTACGGATGTCCGAAAGCAGGGAAACACCAGCATTCCTGGAGAGCTTATCTTTAAACTCTATGACACTTTCGGATTTCCAGTGGACATTATCGCTGACCATGTCAAGGAGATGGAGATCGAGCTGGACATGGACGGTTTTGACCAGGCAATGGCCCAGCAGAAAGCCAGGTCCAGATCCATTAAAAAATTTGCCGGTGTGGGTGAAGCCTATAAGTCCCTGACTTCGGCTGGAGTGAAAACTCTTTTCCAGGGCTATGATACCCTTGAAATTGAATCCTATGTTTTGATTCTGGTGCAGAAAGACAAAGAACTTGAGAAAGCTTCTGCAGGAGATGACATCGAGGTGGTAACGGCCCAGACCGTATTTTATGCGGAATCCGGCGGCCAGACAGGTGATGCCGGTGTTTTTGAAAGCGATACCTGCGTCATCGAGATCCATGATACTGTGTCTGATCCTTCCGGCCTTTTTATCCACAAGGGCAGGGTGGTTTCCGGCCAGTGTGAAAAAGGGGATGTGTTTACCCTGAAAGTGGATGAAAAAAAACGTCAGTCCACAGCCATCAATCATACTGCCACCCATATTCTTCATTCGGCTTTGAGAGGGGTCCTTGGTGACCATGTCAAACAATCCGGCTCCCTTGTCACGGATAAAAGGCTGCGGTTTGATTTCAGTCATTTTTCTGCCATCACTTCGGAGCAATTGACTGCCATTGAAAATGAGGTTAATGAACGGATCCGTGAAAACCATGGGGTTACAACCCGTGAAATGGACATGGATGATGCTGTAAAGGCCGGGGCCACAGCCCTGTTTGAAGAAAAATACGGGGATGTGGTACGGGTGGTTTCCCAGGGGGAATTTTCCCAGGAACTATGCGGGGGAACCCATACCCGGAATTCAGGGGATATCGGGCTGTTCAGAATTCTGTCCGAAGCAGGTATTGCCTCCGGTGTGAGGCGCATTGAGGCGGTCACGGGTCAGGCAGCCCTGGATACAGTCCACAGGGATCAGACTGCCATTGAAGCTGCAGCGTCTCTTTTAAAGGGCAGTAGGGAGGATGTGGTGACAAAGGTGGATGCCCTGGTACAGGAGAAAAAAGCCCTTGAAAAGGAGCTGACTTCCATTAAAGCCAGGATGGCCTCCAAGTCGGTGGAAGATATTGAGGAAAATATCCGACTCATCAACGGGGTCAAGGTGTTGGCCAAACGGGTTGAAATTGAAAATCCTTCCCAGCTCAGGGATCTGGCAGACAAGTTCAAGACAAAACTAGGCTCCGGGGTCTTGCTTCTGGGTGCGGAATCCAATGGTAAGGTCTTGCTCATTGCCGTTGTTACCAATGATTTAACCGGACAATACAAGGCAGGTGACATTGTCAAGACAGCTGCCGGGATCGTTGGCGGCGGTGGCGGCGGCCGGCCGGACATGGCCCAGGCCGGCGGTACAAAGCCGGAATTCCTTGATAAGGCACTTGAATCGGTTTATCAGACCATTTCATGATTGCATATTTTATCAGAAGGTTTTTATTGGTGATACCCACATTTTTGGGTATCACCATCATGGTATTTACCATTACCCGGTTTGTACCCGGAGGTCCCATTGAACGAATAATTGCGGAAACACGGGCCATGCAGACGGGTCAGGAAGGAGGCAGTTCCTCTTCCAGGGCCGGGGCAGGGTCTGGCCAGCCTCTGTCTGAAGATCAGATCCAGAAATTAAAAGAATATTACGGGTTTGATAAACCCATACTTCAGAGCTATTTTCTATGGCTGGGAAAGGTGCTAAGGGGCGATCTTGGCCGGTCCACCCGGTACCAGGACCCCGTGTGGGAGATGATCCAAGAGCGGATTCCCATTTCCCTTTATTTTGGTGTCCTGAGCCTGATACTCATTTACGGGGTATGTATTCCCCTGGGGGTGGCCAAGGCAGTGCGTCACAGGTCCGGGTTTGACAATCTCACCTCCTCCATTATCTTTACAGGCTATGCCATCCCGGGATGGGTGGCAGGGGTTTTTATGCTGGTGTTATTTTCCTCCAGGTTTGATGTTTTTCCTTTGGGAGGACTGGTGTCTGATTATTTTAATGAGATGAATTTTTTTGAAAAAATAGTTGATATCGCCTGGCACACCATTCTGCCCCTTTTTTCCTATATGATCGGTTCCTTTACCGTCATGACCCTGCTCATGAAAAATACTCTTATGGATAATCTGTCGGCAGATTATGTGAGAACCGCCATTGCCAAAGGGCTTTCTTTTAAAAAAGCAGTATTCCGCCATGCCTTGAGAAACAGCCTCATCCCCATTGCCACAAGCTTTGGAAACAATATTTCCATCCTTCTCATGGGGTCGTTTTTGATTGAAAAGGTATTTAATATCAACGGCATGGGGCTTTTGGGATATGAGTCTATAATTGACCGGGATTATCCAGTGGTCATGGGGATATTGGTGATCTCCTCCCTGCTTTTCATGATCGGCAATATCCTGTCCGATCTCTGCGTGGCCTTTGTGGATCCCCGTGTGCGGTTTGCCTAAAATTGGGTTTATACTAGACGAGGTTGCATCATGATATCCTTGAATCCGGTTACCCTTCAGAAGATGAAACGCTTCCGATCCATATCCAGGGGTTTCTGGTCCTTTGTCATTATTTTGACCATGATCCTTATCTCCTTTTTTGGAGAAATATTTATTAATTCCAAAGCTCTTATGGTTTATCATGGCGATAAATTTTATTTTCCAACCTATTCTGAGATGATCCCGGGCTCAACATTCGGCCTGGAATACGGGTATGAAACCAATTACAGAGAGCTGAAAACAAAATTAAAACAGGAAAAGGGAACCGGCTTTGTCCTTATGCCCATTGTCCCTTATAATCCCTATGAAAATGATCTGAGGCTCAATGAATATCCGCCTTTTCCCCCCTCCTTTTCCCCCAGGCATTTTCTGGGCACGGACAATGTGGGCCGGGACATCCTTGCCCGCCTGGTCTACGGGTTTCGCACTGCCATACTTTTTTCCTTTATCCTTTTGCTGCTAAACTACACCGTGGGCATCACCATCGGCTGCACCATGGGATATTTCGGAGGAAAATTTGATCTATTTTTCCAGCGGATCATTGAAATCTGGAGCAATGTCCCGTTTTTATACGTGATCATTATCATTTCGTCCATTGTGGTTCCCAATTTCATGATATTGATTTTGATCATGGCCTTTTTTGGCTGGATCGGCATCACCTGGGTCATGCGAACCATGACCTACAAGGAAAAGGAGAGGGAATATGTCCTGGCGGTCCGCTCCCTTGGAGCTTCCCACTTCAGGATCATTTTTAAACATATTATTCCCAATACCATTTCCGTAATTGTCACCTATGCGCCCTTTGCCATCTCCGGAGGCATTGTTTCCCTGACTTCCCTGGATTACCTGGGATTCGGCCTTCCCGCACCCACTCCCTCCTGGGGGGAACTTTTGTCCCAGGGTTGGCAGAACATGGAAGCCTGGTGGATTTCAGCCTCGGTTGTCGGGGCCCTTGTCCTGACCCTTATGACGGTTACCTTTACCGGGGAAGGGATCAGGGAAGCCTTTGATCCCAAACAGCATACTATCTACGAATAGGTTTCTGCCTTAATTGTTAAGTGTCCGGATACAATTGACTTTTAATTTTTATATCTATATGTTGTGATTATGTCCATTAATCTCCTGGAAAAAATAGGTGATCCCCCTGCAGCCTATGGGAAGCAGATTCATTCAGCCGGATCAACAGGGCAGGCAGTATTTTCTTTTTCTACTTCTAAAAACAGGAAAAGATAGTAATGAATTTATATGGGTTGAAATCCATTTTTTTGGGTGCAGATGTCTTTGCATTGTCGGGTCAATGTAAAAGGATTGCGCTGTTTTTCAGTATTATGATGTTTTTGTTCCAAACGCCCTGCCTGGCGGAACAGCCCATAAAAATTGGAGTCAGCCTTGGCCTTACCGGTCGGTTTGCCATAATATCAGAGGCTTTGAATAGAGGCTTTAAATTGTGGGAGCGGAATGTAAACAATGAAAATGGCCTATTGGGAAGGTCTGTACAGGTAATTGTTAAAGATGACAAAAGCGAACCCGGGCGTGCAGTTTCCATATACCGGGACTTTATAGAAAAGGAACATGTCGACTTCTTGTTTGCCCCCTATTCCAGCCTTATTACGGAAGCGGTTCTGCCCATTGCGGAAAAAAATGATATGCCTCTTTTGATTGCAGGGGCGGCTGCTGACAGTCTGTGGGAAAAAGGGTATCGCAATGCCATTGGTATCTATACATCCGCCAGCAAATTTACTGTCGGGTTTTTGGAGCTTCTTGTTTTAAACGATTTGGATAAAATTACCGTGGTATATTCCGATGATCCGTTTGCTGTTGATTTAGCGGAAAGCACCCGGAAATGGGCACGGCGATTTGGATTAAATATCGTCTCGTTTGAAAAATTCAAAAAAGGTACCCAGGACTTGGAAGTATTGGCCTTAAAAGCCCGGGCAAATAATTCACAGGCCCTGATGGTGTGCGGGCATATGAATGAAGCCATCAATATGTGCAATGCTTTAAAAAACATTGGATGGCGGCCCAAGGCATTTTACGCTTCAGTGGGACCTGCTCTTCAGGGTTTTTATGATCAATGCGGCACAGAGGCTGAGGCTGTTTTCGGGACATCTCTCTGGGAACCCAGAGCCAACTATCCTGGTGCCCGGGAATTCAATCAGCAATTCATTGAAATATATGGCAATACACCGGGATATCATGCAGGGCTTGCCTATGCAGCAGGCCAGGTTCTGAAAAAAGCAGTGAACGAAGTGGGAAGCATCGATAAGAAGAAAGTGCGTGATGCGTTGTTTCATTTGGATACCATGACCATTATTGGGCGATTTGGTGTTGACAAAAACGGAAAACAAGAGCGGCAGCACACATTCCTCATCCAATGGCAGAATGGGCATAAGGAGCTGGTCTGGCCTGTTCAAATAAAAACAGCGGAGCCAAAATTTTAATAAAAATGCCTGCAAAGAGAATTCTTAAAAGTTTGCCCGTCCAAATGGTGATCCCGGTGGTAATCGCCATTTGCCTTGTGGGCGTGGGGATGTATTTTGTTGTTCTCCGGTCGGTTTCTGAATTTGCCGATGAACAGATCAAAAATGAATTGGCCAGTATCACCAATGAAGTTTATGATATCTGCGATGAAAAATTTACAGAGCTGATGCAGACAGGTAAGATGGACGACCGAAAAGCAGGCACTATTAAAAAAGCGATAACCCTGGGCCTTATTGAGGAGTATGTGCAACAAAACAATATCGGATGCCAGCTGACCGACTCCACAAAAGGGAATTTGCTGCTATTTCAAATCAAACCGAATCTGATTGAATTTCTGGCCAAATCCCATTCAAAAGAGCCCTATTCGACAATTCAATTTGAGGGCAAAAAATATTATTTTCAACATTTTGATTTTAATCCCTGGGGCTGGGATATTGATCTGATAAAAGATACGGAGGCTTATGCCCCCCTGATTGGCCGGGTAAAACTTGCATATATTATTACCGGTATCCTGTTGCTATTAGGCCTTGTATTTATTTTGTTTTTACAGGAGCGCTTTCTCAGAAGACCCCTTAATCAGATTATTGACGCCATAGGAGTTGGTCAACCACCTGGATATAAAGGCATCTCTGAACTTGAATTCTTAAGTGACAATATTTCAAAAATGATGCTTTCTTTGGAAGAAAAAAATAAGTGGGCTGAATCTTTGTATCGAATGGCAATGACCAATCGTGGCAAAGATTTTTTCAAGTTAGTAGCGGATGCCTTGTCTGAAGCATTGGGCGTTGATACCCTTATTTTACGTTATAATCAGGCAGAAAATAATTTTCATTCAACTGCTTTTTCAAACAGCAGTCAAAACGGCAGTGAATTTGCAGATCCTTCCATTGGTCTGCCCAGTCTTCAGATCGTTACAGACCAAAAGCCAATTGTTATTTCATCGGGAGCCTATGTACGATTCCCTACGGCCCAATGCTTATTGAAAATAAAAGCGGAAAGCTATGCCGGGGTCCCCATTTTCGATCGCGGGGGAGTGGTAACCGGCACAATTAACACCTTTGGTAAAAAAAGAGAATTTGATGAACGGGATTTAAACCGAATGAAAACTGTTTGCCAGATGGTAGCGGCAGAGTTTGATTATTTAGCAAAAGAACATGACAGAACAAAACTGGAAATTCGATTACAGCAGGCCCAGAAAATGGAAGCTATCGGAACACTTGCAGGCGGTATTGCCCATGATTTTAACAATATCCTTTCCGGTATCTTCGGGTATGCCCATTTGGCTGAAATGCATATTCACGAGCATGAAAAAATAAAACGGTATCTTGGCCAAATGGTTACAGGTGCCCAGAGAGCATCCGCCCTGGTTCAGCAGATACTTACATTCAGCAGGCAGGCTGATCAGCAAAAGCTTCCCATGAGTGTTTTTGTCATAATAGAAGAAGCTCTCAAACTGCTTCGCTCTTCAATACCGACATCCATAGAGATCAAAAAGGATATTGTTTCCAAAGCCTGGATCATGGCAGATTCAACCCAGATCCATCAGGTTATAATGAATCTTTGCACAAATGCATATCAGGCCATGGGTGATACGAGAGGGGTTTTGACATTGGGTTTACATGAAATTACAGTTTCTGATCAACACAGGGTTTCTGATCTTGATATGCCCCACGGAAGATATCTTAAACTCGAAATAAGTGATACTGGACATGGCATGGAAGAAAACATTTTGAGTCGGATATTTGACCCCTATTTTACTACAAAAGAAGTTGGGAAGGGTACCGGCCTGGGGCTGGCTACCATTGACGGCATTGTTAAAAACCACAATGGGTTTATAAAAGTGAGTAGTAAAGTGGGTGAAGGCTCCACCTTCCAGGTATATCTTTCTGTTCTTGAAGGGGGTGAACTGGCGGCTGGTTCAGAGGATAATAAAAAAGAGCTGGCAATGGGCACTGAGAAAATAATGCTGGTTGATGACGAGGTTGATATCCTGGACACGATAAAAGTCATATTGGTTAGACAGGGATATGAGGTCATGACTTTTACCAATGGAGAATCTGCTCTGAAAGAATTTATAAAAGATCCAGATCAATTTGATCTTATCATAACCGATATGGCAATGCCTCGGATGACAGGGGATAAATTATCCCATGAAATTTTGAAAATCAGGGCTGAAATTCCCATTGTTATGTGTACGGGTTACCATGAAAATTTCACCAGGGAAAAAGCTGTCAGGACTGGTATTAAAAAATACCTCCAAAAACCGATTATGGGAAAAGACCTTTTAGAAATTATTCGGGATTTGCTGGATACAGAGAATGGTGGCAGCGACAAGATGTGACGGTAGAGCAGGAATCGCTTATGCACCCTTTACCCTTTCAGAAGGGATCGTTTTCTGGCCTCCCTGTATTACTTTATCTGTTACCAAATGATGGGAGGGAACCAATGGGGTGCCAACCATGGGAGATAAGAAATTGTTGACAGACTCAAACCAAGCATCACTCAAAGGCTTTTATATAATTGGTGTGGGAGCGACTATTGCCGGTATCCTGGTGATCATGATACTGAACATTGCAACTCCTCTGGAGTTTGTGCTTGACCACATAGCCGTCCTGAAACAGGGAGAAACAATGGATTGGCTGCACACTATAGTGACTCGATTTATTGTTCTGGTTGGTATCGCTTTCCTTTCATGTACGCCTTTTTTGTGTATAATGTTTATTATGGTAAAGCCAATTTCAGCCTGTCTCAAATTTTTCAAACACGGCCAAAGACCTTCTGAAAATCTATTGGAACAAGCCAGGCAAAGATTGATCAATCTGCCTTTTATCATGGTTCCTTTTAATCTTTTGTTTTGGATTTTAATTCCGGTTATTGTGTTCTCAGGAGCCTATGCTGCAGGGCAAATTAATCCAGGGACAGCCATGGTGTTTTCGGCAAGGTCCATCATGGTAGGTCTGATCTCCTCTTCCATTGTTTTCTTTGGAACAGAGGCCTATGCCCGCCAGAGGCTGATCCCTTTATTTTTTCCAGAAGGGCTTCTTTCAAAGCTTGAAGGCTGCGCAACTCTGTCGATTTCAAAAAGAGTCAGGGCGTTTTTCAGACTTGTAAGCCTTATCCCCCTGGCAACTATTGTATTGACGCTTTGGATACTCTATTTGCAGGCAGATCCATCTGCTGTCACGGTGGAGGAATATGCATGGGGTGTCCTTGTGTTTTCCATTGTTGTTTTTGCTCTTTTTTTTATCGGGTCAGGTGTATTGAACCGATTGATAAGTCGTTCCATTTCCCTTCCGGTTAAGAATATACTGGACACCGTGGAGGAGATTAAAAAAGGAAATTATGATGCCCAGGTAAGAGTGGTTTCCAATGATGAAATCGGAGTGTTGGGAGATTCGACCAATGAGATGATCAGAGGATTAAAAGAAAGAGAATTGTTAAGGGATGCCTTTGGTAAATATGTTGCGCCCGAAGTAAGGGATGAAATCCTCAGTGGACGTATCCCTCTGGATGGAGAGGTAAGGGAGGTGACTGTATTATTCGCCGATATAAGGGGCTTCACTCCCCTGACTGAATCCAATGATCCCAAGCGGGTTGTTAAAATTCTTAATAAATATTTTGAAGAGATGGCTGCAGCCATTCACGAGCATTCAGGATTGATACTCCAATTCCTGGGGGATGAAATTTATGCAGTTTTTGGTGCCCCTGTGTATAAATCAAATCATCCGTGTCTGGCATTTGAAGCGGCAATATCCATGAAAAAAAGAATATCGAAATTGAACAAATTTTTCTCCCGGAAAGGGTGGCCCATGCTTTCCCATGGTATTGGCATTCATACAGGCAATGTGGTGGCTGCAAATATTGGCAGTCCGGACCGGTTATCCTATCTTCTGGTCGGGGACACCGTAAATATAGCATCCCGGCTGCAGTCTCTTACCAAGAGGTTAGACGTCCATATCATCCTTTCATCTCAAACCCATGATCGGTTACAAAAGCAACAATTACAAGAGATAAAGGGGAAAAAATCGATGACGATTGATATCACAGGGAAAAGGAACAAAGTGGATATTTATTCGATTGGATGAAATTTTTTTTGTAGGATGCCTGACCTGCAAATTCCTTTATTTTGCCATATTATTTATTGTATTCTGATGTCCAGCAGACTTTCGTAAGGCCAAACGTTTATCCCTGGTCAACCATTAGAGAATATGGGCTGCCATGTTAAATTTAATTAAATGGAATAAAATCTTCCGGTTATCCCTCTAAGGTTTAATAATTGAGTGTTCAAAGAAGTTATCATTAATTCAAAGGAGGAACCTAATAATGACTATAGAGAAGAAAAAAGCGGTAAAAACTCCAAAACTGGCAGATCCCATTGCAGCGTCCATAGATGTAGCATCCCAGGAGATGATAGCACGGGCCCAGAAGCTTGGTGTTGAAACTATTTTTGACCGAGCCATGAATATGAAACCATGCGCCATAGGCATACAGGGTATTTGCTGTAAAAACTGTTCCATGGGTCCCTGTCGGCTTCCGCTCCCCAAGGGTGGGATAGAAGGTGAAGACACCCGTAAAGGTCTTTGCGGTGCGACAGCCAATACGATTGCAGCCCGCAACTTTGTCAGAATGATTGCAGGCGGTGCTGCCGCCCATTCAGATCATGGACGCAGCGTGGCTGAAGTCTTTTTGTCAGCAGCCAAGAAAAAGACAAATGATTATAAAATAAAAGATTACGACAAGCTCTTGGCGGTTGCTCCTTATCTGGGTGTAGCCATAACCGTTGAAGTGGACGGAGAAGAACTGGACAGGGATTTGGATGAAATCGCCGTTGAATTTGCCGAAAAAGCCATGGCTGAATGGGGCAAACCCGAAGGTGAGTTACTCTATGCGAAAAGAGCTCCCGCACCCCTGTACGAAAAATGGAAAGCCGAAGGCGTTATTCCTAGAAATATTGACCGCGAGATTGTAGAGATCATGCACCGCACCCACATGGGTGTTGATCAGGATTATAAAAACCTTATGAAACAGGGTACCCGTGCAGCCATAGGAGACGGCTGGGGGGGATCCATGCTGGCCACTGACATGCAGGATATTCTTTTTGGAACGCCCTATCCCCTTCAAGCTGAATCCAATATCGGAGTATTGAAGGAAGATCATGTAAATGTGGTCATTCACGGTCATGAACCTGTTCTTTCCGAGATGATCGTTGCAGCTGCCCAGACCCCTGAAATGCTGGAGTATGCCAAATCAAAGGGAGCCGAGGGGATTCAACTAAGCGGCATCTGCTGTACAGCCAATGAAATGCTCCAGCGCCACGGTGTACCACCGGCAGGTAATTTTCTCCAGCAGGAACTTGTCATTGTCACGGGTGCCTGTGATGCCATGGTAGTGGATATTCAATGTGTCATGCAGAACCTGGCCAATGTGGCCAAATGTTTTCATACCAAACTGATCACCACCCATCCCATTGCCAGGATGGAGCAGGACAATGTAATCCATATCGAATTTGACGAACACCATGCCATGGAAGACGCCATCAGGATTCTTAAAATGTCCTGCGATAATTTTCAAAATCGCGGTTCTGACGTTATAATCCCAAAACAAAAAGCCACCCAGATTGCAGGCTTTGGTGTTGAGTCCATCCGATATCACCTGGGCGGTTCCTTCCGGGGTGATTATTATACATTAAACGACAACATCATTAACGGCCGGATTCGCGGCGGTGCAGGCGTGGTTGGATGTAACAACGCCAGACAGCAGCATAATAACGGCTGCATCACCATGATAAAAGAATTAATCAAAAATGATGTTATTGTTCTTACCACCGGGTGTAATGCCATTGCCTGTGCAACAGAAGGACTGTTGACACCGGAATCTGCTGCAGTTCACTGCGGGGCAGGTCTGGCAGAGGTATGCGAGACAGTTGGTATCCCGCCGGTATTGCATCTGGGTTCCTGTGTGGACAACAGCCGTATCCTGCTGGCCTTGACTGAAATGGTTAAATCCGGCGGACTTGGCAATGATATCTGTGATTTGCCTGTAGCCGGAAGTGCTCCTGAATGGATGAGTGAAAAAGCAATATCCATTGGGCATTATTTTGTTGTTTCCGGTGTTTATACCGTATTCGGCGGCATGCTGCCAACTACTGGAGCCCCTGTATTTCAGAATCATATATTTAAAGAGTATGAAGATAAATATGGAGGAATGTGGGACATGGTAGAAGATCCTATCGAACATGCTCATTCAATCATCGCCCATATCGATAAAAAACGAAAGGCTCTGGGTATTGATAAGGCAAGGGACAGGGTCATGATGGATTTTGCTGCGCGTCAGGCTCTTTAAAGGTATACTCAGTTCTTGAAGGTTGGTTAGGTTATAGCCTGGTCCCTATGACCAGGCTATACACTAAATTTATTTATTTTTTTTCAAGTGAGAAAGGTTTCTTGTAAGTTCCAGCACAACCCCAAGGCCCTCTTGGACCTTTGTATCTGATATTGCTGATAATAATCCTATCATGCCAACCTTATCAGCCTTATCAGCCTTATCAGTATTAATTTTTTCTGTCATGGTAATAAAGTTTTCAATCAGATCCACGCCAGGACCAGTTAAAAGTTTTTTCAGAGCAATAGATAATCTTATAGTGGAATCAGCCATTTTATCATAGTCTTCCTCATTTAACTGCTCGGATATTTTACATGACACGTCAATTAAAAAGGAGAATAGCCTAAAAACTCCTTTTTGCTCCAACTCATCCAGTCGCTGGGTCACCTCAGGCACAGTAACTTTCAATAAGGGTTCCGCTGCAAAAATGAAATCGATGATGTTTGTTGTCTGTTCAATGACAAAATCAAAATTATTAATATTTCTTAAAACCTTTTTGAACAGATAAATAAGATCATCAATATTAAAATCTTCCTCAATGTCGGACAGCTCCACGATTAGCGCCTGGACCAATTCAGTTACCCTGGGAGCCAAGTCTTCTTTCAGTTCATTGATGCTGTTGACTGATTCAGTAAGAATTGATAAATTTTCTTCTATATTTTCAATTTTTTCTTTAAGCACGTCAGAAGTATTCATATCAATCCCCCCTGTGTTTTTTTTCTCTAATTTTTCCTGCAAGGTTCATTTGCGGTTCAAGGGGAAGATCTTTTCCTTTCATCATTAAATTCCAATATACCCATCTAAACATCATTTTTCCCCAGTAATTGCTCAAAGATTCCTGTAGGAGGCTGAAGGGTCCCATACCCGGAAAAGGGAATTTTCCCGGAAGCGGTTCTACCTTATAATTAAAATCAAGGAGAATGGCTTTTTCAAATCCTGAAGCAAGAAAGCAGGTAGCATGACCGTCAAAGGTGGGTTTTGGTTCAAAACCGTCAATTTCCCTGATAAGGTTTGCTACAAGGGTATAGGCCATATAATGTGTAACTGATCCTGCCTTTGAAGTGGGAACATTGGTTGTATCACCCAGTGCATAAATTCTTTCCTGATTTTCTGCTTTTAGTGTATGATTATCTGTCGGTACATATCCGACCGGATCACCAATTTCAGATTCCACAAGCATATTCTCCCCCATATTGGGTGGTATGGCGACCAATATATCGTAACCGACTTTATCGCCTTTATGGGATTCAATAGTTTTTTCGCTTGCATTGACCTGAGCCAGGTCAAAATGAGGAGTGACCATAATGTTTTTTTTTACAGCAAATTCAGATAAAATTTTTGCAGCAATGGGTTTGGTAAAAACATTATCAAGGGGAGTGACAAGTTCTATATCGACTTTATCTCTTACACCGTTTACTGTGAAAAACCAATCTGCCATGAAAACGAATTCAAGAGGTGCTATAGGGCATTTATAAGGAATTTCAGCTATGTTTAGTAAAATTTTTCCTGAATCAAAATATTTGAGCTGTTTTTCAAGTTTCATGGCTCCTTCAAGTGTATAGAAATCAAAAATCGTCTCATGCCACCCATCCATCATTCCGTCTATCTCGTCAGGGCGGATTTGTACGCCAGTGGAGATGATCAGATAATCATAGTTGAAACTTGATTGTTCAGTTATCACTTTTCTGTTATCTTTTTCAATTTTTACAACATTGTCATGAATGAATTCAACTCCTCGTGGTATAAAATTTTTTATAGGTTTTAGGATATCCTTTTTTGAATACACCCCAAATGGAATAAAAAGATATCCGGCTTGATAATGATGGGTTTCAGATCGATCAATTATCGTGATATGCCAATCCTCAGAATCAAGCTTTTCAAAAAGCATGTTCGCCACAATGGTACCACCGGCACCAGCACCTAAAATAACAAGATTTCTCATGGGGCCTCCTTCTTAAATAAGAATAATTTGGTGACTATTAAAAATGACATCGCAATCCTTGATGATGACAATCAAGGAATTAGACCCGGAAGGGCATAAATGCTTCCAATAAGTTAAATAATCTTATTGAAAAAACGCAAGTCAGACCACATAAGAAGAATATTAGATTACTAGATCAAGAACGGATCAGGCCTTTTTTGCAATATCCGTGATAGTTTGAGTTTCTTGAAATTGACGCGATTAATATTGTTAATAAAGGGCTGTAGGCTGTTCAGCATACAGCCCTTGTAATATTTACTTCAATTTTGGAGGCTATCCCAAAATTTTTTTCAAATCACCCTCAGGTGTTCCAATAGGTGTAAGGCTATAGTTTTCCACCAGTACATTTAATATGTTGGGTGTAACAAAGGCAGGTAATGAAGGCCCCAGATGGATGTCCTTGATTCCAAGTTTGAGAAGGCTGTAAAGAATAGCAACCGCTTTTTGCTCATACCAGGATATTATGAAGGACAATGGCAGTCCGTTTACATCCGTATCAAAGGCCTTGGTCAGGGCCACGGCAATCTGGACGGCTGAATGGGCATCATTGCACTGACCCACATCCAGGAGCCTTGGGATGCCGTTGATATCTCCCAGCTGATGTTTGAAAAATTTGTACTTGCCGCAGGCCAGGGTCAGGATAATACTGTTGTCCGGCGTTTTTTCTACAAATTCAGTATAATAGTTTCTGGATTTTTTAACACCGTCACAACCACCAACCAGGAAGAAATGGCCGATGGAACCATCTTTTACACCGGCAACAATTTTGTCAGCCACACCAAGAACTGCCTTGTGACCAAACCCCACAAGAATTTCCATGTCTGATTTATCTTCTGCATAACCGGGCAAATCCAGGGCCCTGTCAATAAGAGGTCCAAGGTTGTTTTTGTTTAAGTGGGTCAGGCCCGGCATTCCAACGGTACCTGAGGTGAAAATATTTTTTTTATAGGAAGTTTTCGGTTTCTGAATGCAGTTTGAGGTCATGAGGATGGCGCCCGGAAAATTATTAAATTCTTTTTTCTGGTTCTGCCAGGCCGTACCATAATGGCCGTAAAAATGGGGGAACCGTTCTTTTAATTTCGGATAACCGTGGGCCGGCAGCATTTCGCCATGGGTGTATACATGGATGCCTTTTCCTTCACTGGCTTTCAGAACCGCCTCAAGGTCAATGAAATCATGGCCGGAAACCAGGATAGCCTTTCCTTTTTTGACACCAAGTGGAACCTTGGTGGGTACGGGGTCACCATAGGCATAAGAATTGCCCAGGCTGAGAAGCTCCATGGCCCGGAGGTTTTTTTCACCGCATTCAAGTACCAAGCCAAGATAGGCGTTTGCATCCAGGTTTTTATCTTCAAGGGCGGCAAGGGCACGATGGAGGAATTCATAATTGCCTTCATCTTCCTGGCCATGTTCTGCTGCATGATCTGTATAGGCGGCCATGCCTTTGAGACCGAAAAGGAGCATGTGCTGGAGAGATCTAAGATCCGGGTCTATCCCAGGAACTGACATGAGGCCATATTGTTTTCCCTGTTTGACCATGCCTTCCAGAGAGGGTTTGAGTTTCAGGATCAAGCTGTCACTGTCTGATGAAATGGTACCACCGGCTTCCTTGACACCTTTGATCATTTTGTCTCTCAAGGCTATGGACTCCTGGAGAAGATCTTCAAACCGGTAGGGGTCGAATTCCACATTGGTCAGGGTGGAGAACATTGCCATGCAGGTAAAATGGTTGGTTTCTGCATCACTGATATTTACCTTTCTGCCCGCAGTTGCTGCAATGGAAAGCCCTTTAAGTGTATGAATTAAAAAATCTTGGAGTGCAGCAACTTCCGGAGTTTTTCCACAAACACCGACTTTGGTGCACCCTTTCCCGCCCATGGTTTGTTCACACTGGTAGCAGAACATTGCCT
>Ga0307988_1000524_pt1 | contig 26238 bp, 23 predicted proteins | sample EllFjometagen183_FD_203166 | JGI IMG/M metagenome (GOLD analysis project Ga0307988, IMG submission 203166) | Marine microbial communities from Ellis Fjord, Antarctic Ocean - #183 | ecosystem: Environmental > Aquatic > Marine > Unclassified | place: Southern Ocean | collected 2014-10-08 | reverse complement strand
CATAGCAGCAAATATCGATGTCGCCTTCATTATGCAATCCGTAGACCACAATTTCAATCTCAGAAGACTGGAACGATATCTGGCCATGGTAAAAGAAAACGAGATTACACCGATAATATTACTGAGCAAATGCGATCTTGTCTCACCCGATGAAGTCGAAGAAATCAAGAAGAATATTATTAACATTACCCCTCATACTTCAGTATTGGCTTTTAGTAATTTGACCCGGGAAAATATAACTGCGATAAAAAGCTCTTTGTTGCCCAGGAAGACGTATTGTCTGCTCGGTTCATCAGGAGTGGGTAAAACGACTCTTCTCAACAGCATCATCGGCAGCGAACAATTCGAAACCCAAGCTGTCAGTAAAAGACAAAGCAAAGGAAGGCACACCACGACGAGTCGGGAACTTGTACAGTTGGATAATGGTGCATTGCTGATAGACACTCCCGGTATGAGGGAACTTGGAAATATGTCTATTGATGCTGGTATTGACGAAACATTTTCGGAGATATTAGAACTGGCAGAGCTCTGTCAATTTCGTGATTGCTCCCACACCAATGAAAAAAAATGTGCAATATTGGCAGCAATAAAAGCCGGTGTACTGGATGAACAACGGTACAAAAACTATGTGAAAATGAAAAATGAATCAGCTTTCCATGATATGTCTTATTCCGAAAAAAGAAAGAAGGATAAGGAATTTGGTAAGATGATTAAATCCGTCATGAAAAGTAAGAAAAAACGATAGCACCTAACCAGAGCATATTCCGGGTGGTGGCCAGCGCAGTTTTAATACTGCCATCTTGAAGGTCTCAAAATTTAATCAATGCTTTGAAGTGAGATGCTTCCAGAGAGTCAATCAAAGAGATTCTGGAATTATCAATAATTCAGAGTGCTGCATTTGATGCTGGTTATCTGGGAATAATTTTGAATGTTTTAACGCCCCAAAATGCTCCTTTTTGGGCAAGTTTTTTAGGCTTGCTCTCTTTTGAACTAAACAGCAGCAACATTAAATATTGACGTTGACAAGTATCTTTTAACCTTCGAGGTTGCAATTATAACACTAACAGCTCTGCTAGTTGCCAAAGCCGGCAACCTTTATCTCCGATGCCAGGTCTTTTGTGCGCTGTAGATATTGATCGTTGCAGAGTGCCATCACTGCCCCAGCACCCCCAAGGTTACCGCTGTTTATTATGTCTTGCAATTCTATCTTCGACAGCATTCCGAGAGTGATCATATCACTTTTCTCAAGATAGGAGCCGAAAGCACCTGCTACTATTATTTTTCCTGGAACCTTGCTATCATCTTCTTTTAAGAGAAATTCAATGCCGGTTATCAGCGCAGCCTTTCTCAACTGAATAGAACGGATGTCCTTCTGACTTATAGCAACCCCTCCAGTTCCGATGTCTCCACCAGGATTTGGTAGAAAGTAACTTTTGCCGTTTTTCGCCTGATCTGACAGGGGGCTAATTTTACTGTCTTTCACAAACGCTACATTAGGTTCTACAATTCCGGTTCGATAGAGTTCAGCAGCGCCGCTTATTACTCCGGAACCACACAAGCCTGTTGGCTGGGGTACTCTACTACTGTTGTTTTCTTTATAACAACATTTTCAGGAACACTGTAACGGTCCCCGGAATTGCCTGCATTCCACAAGAGATCGAGGCTCCTTCAAAAGCAGGACCAGTGGCACAGGAAGTTGCATAAATGCCGTTCTTAGACTTATTAACAATTTCCTCGTTAGTACCAATATCGACAATAAGAGTCCCTTACGGTTGCACAGAAACATCCGAAGCAAGAGTTGCGGCAAGGAAGTCACCGCCAATAAAACCGGGGACCTGAGGTTAAGGTATACACCTGCAAAGAGAGAAGCCCAAAACCGAGTTCAGCACAGTCTATCGTTCGGGCATCATAAAAAGCCAGAGCATAGGGTGCTACTCCAATCGGTGAAGGATCGACTCCTAAAAAAAGATGAATCACCGCAGGATTTCCAACCACCAGCATCTTCGCTAACTGTTTTACCGTAAACTCATGGGCAGCAGCAAGCTTTTCACACCCCTACTCAATGGTTTTGACGACCAGCTTCTGCAAATGACCCAGGTTGTCTTTTTTTTGGCAGCGGCACCAATCCGGCTCATAACATCATCCCCATAAAGCGCCTGGGGGGGGCAAAGAAAGAGATGCAACGACCTCTCCATGCGTCATATCGCAGAGATAGAGAGCAATAGTTGTCGTGCCAAGATCTACGGCAACCCCAAACCTTTTACCCTCGTCCGCTGGTACATCCTTGTACAATTTTAAAAAGGAAGCAGGCAGAATTGCCGGAGCCTTCTGAATGATATGGGATAAAAGTATCGACGGCCCAGGAATCTCTATTAAGATATCCTCAACAACATCAACAGTACAGGCATTATGCGGTTGGGTAGTCCTAATTCTCGGGATCGTATCTCTTATCCGCCGGCTCTGTTACCCTAAGAATGTTTATGATTTTTTTAGCTTACTATCGATCCGGCTCGAGTACCTTTCAGGTATTCCATACAGTATTGATCATTTCCAAGCAACATATTAGCAGTCTTTATGGTAGACATAATTTTATCGTCTAGAGGATCCATAATCGCAGAATCCATACCTGCATCCATCATCAGGGTTACAAAGGTACGGTTGATAATCTTACGCTGCGGGAGGCCAAAAGAGATATTGGAGAGGCCACCAGTAATATGAATTTCAGGATATTTCGCTCTTATCCCCCTGGTGGCATCCAGTACCATGACACCCTTAGTTGTGTCGGTGCTTATCGGCTGCACCAGCGGGTCGATATAGATGTCGCCGACAGCAAAACCAATCCCTGTAAGCTCCTTAACCAGGCTGTCGGCCCGGCCGATTATATCGCCTGAAGAAATGGGCATACCGCCGTCATCCATGCACAACGCGATGATCTTACACGTTTTGCCTTCAAGAAAGGGCATCATTGCGTCGAAACGCTCCTTCTCCAGGGAAATCGAGTTGACCATCGGTATGCTCTCTACCATCTGAATAGCCATTTCCAGTACCGCCGGATCTGGAGAATCCAAAGTCAGAGGGACTTCGGCAATGGGCTGAATGGTGTCAATCAACCACTTCATGTCCTCGGTCTCGTGGCCGATTCTGGCACCGGCGTTGACGTCAATAAAGGTGACCCCTGCTTCTTGCTGTTTGATGACATCATTGATGATGTACTCAGTATCTCTTGCGGTTACAGCTTCCTGTACTTTCTTCCTGGATGAATTGATGCGCTCTCCAATAACTTCAAACATGGTCTGACCCTCTTCAGATTTAAGCATCAAGGGACTTTGCAAGTCGGGCAGCAGATCCGGCATCCGGGGCAAATCCATCTGCACCAATCTCATCGGCAAAGGCCTGGGTCACAGGTGCACCACCGATCATGATTTTTACCTGGTCTCTCAAACCCGCTTCGGCAATGGCATCAATGGTCTGTTTCATCATTGGCATGGTGGTTGTCAAAAGGGCAGACAGGCAGACAATATTTGCGTTCTTTTCCTTGATCTCACTAACAAATTTTTCAGGCTCAATATCCACACCCAAGTTGTGAACGGTCATTCCACCACTTTCCATCATCATGGACACAAGATTTTTGCCAATGTCATGAAGGTCCCCTTTGACGGTTCCGATGATTACATTGCCTGCTGATACAGCACTCCCTTCCCCCAGAAGCGGTTTAAGGATATCCACACACTTTCCCATGGCCTGGGCAGCCATCAACACTTCCGGGATGAACATATCACCGTTTTCCATTTTTCCACCCACGATATCCATACCTGCAATCAGACCTTTATTCAGGATATCATCCGCTGGAATTTTTTCTGTAATAGCCGTATTTACCAACTGGATCACCCGGTCTCCGTCGCAGGCCACCAATGCGTCGATCATAGCGTTAAAATCTGTCATTTGTTTTCCTTATTCTCGATATTTAAAGAGCTTCATTTTTCACTGTATCTGCTAATTTTATTTAAAATACCAGACACATACCTGTATGCCAATTTACTTCGCGCGTTTGTTATACAAAATAAATCCTGAATTATATCAGGCCTAAGTAAGTATTTTTAACATGTTCGTTTTCCATGTTATTCGGAACAAATTCTTAGGATGGGTATCCCACATACCTATGGTTTTCAATTCATCTTTAATATTCCCGGGGATCTTTTCCGAGTGTTTCATTTCTTCGAAGGTCGGAAGAAGAACACCCCGTTCTTTGCAGTGTTTTGCGTTTGATTTCGCTTGTATTGAATTTACTGTCAAGTCAATCATATATGCCTCAATTTCATTTTTTTAAAATATTTAACCTCATTCGAATCCGTTAAAGTTTCTGGCCATATACATCGTGGATTTGATATCATTCAATCCTCTACCAGGGGCCAAAATTGCTATAAAGCTGTTTTCCAACCTTTTATCCCTTTTAAGTTCCGCATATGCGGCCAGCCTGGCAGGGTCCGTAAAAGACCGGTATTAGGGGACAATTCTAATAGTCCCATTAAAGTTTCTGAGTCATTGACGCTGACACGACATCCTTTCTAAGTCAAAAGTTCTTATACGGCGGCTCCTGCCGAACCATGAAAAGCCCTGCATTTCAGGTTGAACCCAGTACAACATTTTTTGATACCGCACTTTTTTACAGAGGCTGCAAACTGAAATGAAGCCGGGTCTTTACATTTAGATCCTTTGGGGTTGACGCCACAAATTTGTTCAGCCTACTTGAATCGGCAGAAAATGCTCATGCACTAACGGCATAAGATCGTTGTTATTAAAATTTTCGTGGATTCCACTTTCAATGTTAATGCCGTTAAAATCGGTATGTTTCCGATTCTTTACCCTTTATTCAGCCGGTTCTGGATATACATATGGCACCCCTTCCTTATCAAACCAGGATTTCTCAAGTTTCTTCAGCTCTTTCACCATTTCCGGATCAAGCGCTTTGGGTTCATGGTTTTCAAGGATGGCTATGGTTTTCTTGTTGATCTGGTCCTCACAACTACCCAGGCTCTTACTGACATCATAACTGCGGTCAAAAACGGTGGGCATCCAGAAATCTTTAAAATGTTTAAACGTATGGGGATCCGCAATATAACTGCCTTTGGGGCCTAATCTTTCAATCAGATCCATAGATAAGGTATCTGAATTCACCTCAATCCCCCGTGTGGTCACTTTAACCATTTCGACAATTTCATCGAAGAGCACAGTGAGTTCCGGAGAGACCATCTGATCATGATAAATAATTCCAACATCATGAACCAGATCCGCCCCAGTCAATGAGGAGAGCATGGCCTGGTAGGTTGTCTCAATCCCGGCCTGGGCGCCAACGATCGCGGCATCACTGCAACCTGCGGTGCCAAATACCGGCAGACCCAAATGATGGTAAATCTCAGTGATAGCTCCTACCATGAGACTCATTTCCGGTGCACCAAAGGAGAATATGGTTGTTCTCATATCCATGACAGAAGGCAGTGATCCGCAAATGACTGGAGTTCCAGGGTTTTTCAGCTGCAGCACTACCAGTTCGGCTAAAACTTCGGCAACCCCGATAGCAATACATCCTGCAAGTGTTGCCGGCACAGTGGCGCCGAGCATGGGCATCCCATAGACCACGTGGGGGAGCCCTTTTTCAGCACAGATCAGTCCTTTCTCCATGGCTTCTTTTCCCTGGAGCAGCGGTGTTACTGGTTCTGCCGTACCGATGAAAAATGGTTTTCTCCTTAACTGATCTTCACCACCCGCAATCATCTCGCAAGTTTCAATCATACTGTGCAGACCATCTACGGTTAATATTTCTGCGACAATAGGTTTAGTGCTGTTAAGTGCACATTGAAGAACGCTTATTCTCTCTGCCAGTGCGCCGGGCACCACACTGTATCCTGGACAGGTAAAAAACCATTCAATATTTTCAAGAGCATCGGTGATCCGGATATGGTCAATAATATCCTGTACTTTAAAGGGGCGGCGCTGCCGGGTATAGGGATCAAGGTAATTCATGCTGTCGGGTTGTACCCCAAAGTGAGAGCCGCTTTTTCTATCCAGCACAAATGCAGGGGCACCGTCTCGGTCATATATGTTGATCATCCCGGGAGCAATATGTATTGCCTGTTCCACCAATCGTGAAGGAATTTTAACCTTATTGGGGTCCGAGATATCGGCGCCGGCATCCCCCAATAAATTAATGGCTTCCTGGCAGTCAAAAGCCGACCCTGTTCTTTCCAGAATCTGAAGGGCTGCTCCGAATAAATCTTCAATCTTTTTCTCAGTAAGAATCCTAAACTGTGGTTTGTCGTTATGGCAATTGATATTCATAAAACAAGTTCCTTATGGCGGGTTTTCCCGCTTCAAATTATTTTTTAGATAAAAAGTATCAGTGAAGAAAACCTGATGTTATAAAGGTTGTTAGTGCCATCAATTTCTGACAATAAGCTCCTCAGGATTCTTCGTGTAATTTGTCAACATCTCGTGACCAGTGGCTGTAACCACAATACTATCCCCTACTTGAGCTCTAAATTTTCCAGGACGATTCACAGCACCGTCAACAGCAAATACCATACCTTCTTTGAGCACTGTCTTGTCTCCAAAAGCAAGTTGAGGCCTTTCATTCAAAGCATAGCCTAATGAACGGCCGGCTCTGAATGGGATATCAAGTCCTGCCGATTTAATAACTTCTGCATATTCTTCAAAAATTGTCTCTGCTAAAACGCCTGGTTTTACAACTGATAGAGCAGCTTTTTGTGCATTTATTGCAATTTGCAAAAGTTCGGCAACTTCATCATTCATACTGTCTATAAAGAGGGTACGGTCAAAACCCAGCTTGAATTGCCTAAACTCAGTCATTCCACAAAAGCAAAGAAACAGAGGTTGTTGTGCTTCCAAGATATTTAGACTACCACGATGGTGGCACATGGTCGTTCGTTTCCCAGACGCTATGATTTGATGGAAATTAATGGATGGAAAGCTTAACGGATCGTCATAATATTTTTCTGTAATCTCTGCTGCTTTTCGTGTACCCGCTGCAGTAACAGCCAAAGATATCTCATATTCAGGGACCCCTGGGGCTGCTTTAGCAATAGCTCCTTCAAGCATTGCAACAGCCACCTGCCCTGCATGCCGGGCTACTTGGATTTCCTCTTTACTTTTCACCATGCGCATCTCATCAATCACTGGAGAGACATCCTTGACAGACTGCACACCTAAAAGTTCCGTGACATAATCCCAAACAATTCTTGGCATATCAAAGTGATCAACGCCTACCAAATTGCCTTTAAAGCTCTCAAGGGATTTGCTTAATGGCGCACGCCATTCTCCATCTAATCCATCTGTCCAGGGAATTATTTGACGCAACCCCGTCATTCGTTCTGCCATTTCAAGCTCCATCATGGCAGTAATCAATACAGGATCATCATCCTTTGGGATTATTAAGATAGTAGGACGGCCAAATTCCAGTCCGAGGTAGCTATGGAATCCTGTAAAATAGTATACAGAACTTGGTTCAGTGATAATAGCTCCAACATAGCCCTGCTCTTGCAGGATTCGTTGTAATTCTTGGGTTCTTTTTTCAAAGGCAGTCATAGTACACCTACTTGATAATGTGGTTAAATTTTGACAAGGATTTTTATAACAGTCTAGAGATACCCTAGATACTTAGGTAGCCACAAAGCAAAGGCTGGTACATAAGTAGTTATTAGCATTACCGGAACAGCTGCAAATACAATGAATATAACGATATGTTTAACTACATCATGCATTTCAACTTTACCTATGCGGCAAGCAACAAACAGAATGAAAGCTACAGGAGGGCTGTTGGCCCCAATAATAACATTAGTACCAACGATAGCGGCAAAATGTACTGGATGCACTCCGATCTCAACCATTGCTGGAAGGAGTAGTGGGGATAAAATGGCGGTTACACTTACATCATCAATGAGCATTCCAAGGACGATGAGCAACAGATTGACAGCCAAAAGTACTCCATATTTATTTTGGAATGTATTGAGAAGCCATTCTGCTAAATCTTGTGGGACACCTTCCATTGTTAACACTCTGCTCGCCACAAAAGAAAAAAGCAGAATTAACATTACCGAGCCGGTTGTGGCAGCAGCCTCTACTATAGCAGATGCGTACCCTCTAAGGGTTAGGCCTTTGTAAATAAAAAAACCCACAGGAACAGCATACACAAGTGCCACCGCAGCAGCCTCAGTAGGTGTGAAGACACCACCATAAATACCGCCCAAAATTATGAAGGGTAAAAATAACGCTGGAGCTGCTTTATAGGTTGCTCGTGCTTTGAACTTAACCCCTTCAACAAATGGAAGCGCCTTGGTGGTGTGTATGTTAGGCATTTTACCTGCTAAATATGTGTTTAACGCAACCAGAAGCATCATCAACAAAATCCCAGGAATAACTGTAGAGAGAAAGCATGCTGCAACAGATTGCCTTGTTACAACGGCATATAAAATCATGGTAATACTAGGCGGGATTAACAGACCAATGACAGAAGAGATACTGACAAGAGCAGTAGAATATTCACGCGGGTACCCTTTGGTCTCCATAGGAGGAATCATGAGAGTCCCAATTGAAGCCACTGCTGCTGTAGCAGTTCCGGATAGAGCACCAAAAATGCTGGAGGTTATTACCATAGAAGAACCGAGGCCACCTCTGACGTGGCCAACATAGGCCAGAACGAAATCCACTAACTTATTGGCCAGCCCCCCTCTTTGCATAAGATAGCCAGCCATAATAAACAAAGGAAGAGCCAACAATATTATCGAGTTGATAGACCAAAATCCAGTCGTCATCAGGGTTGATATTTCAATGTCATACATGATTGTTAAAAAGTACGTCATGCCTGCAAATGCAAATGCAATGGGTACCCCAATAGTCATTAATACTAAAAGCAGGCAAAAGCCCATAACTGCTTCCATAGCTTACTCCTACATTTTGAAAGATTCGTCTATTCTACAGGGTTAACTTTGCCTGAGCAGAGACTCCAGAATTCCAAGGTGTCTTGAATTAAATCGCGAAGGAAATACCAAATGAAGAAAAGTGACGCTACAAAGAGTGAAGCTTGAGAAATATACCAGGGAAGTTTGGTCGCTGGCATAATCTGTTTTTTCAATAATGCCCATGCTAGAAAATCGTAACACCATGTAACCATTAAAAGAGCAATCGCCAGCGTGATAATTGTTCGCAATAGCTTAATACCACTCAGTATTTTTGTGTTTTTGATAAAAAGAGGTAAAATATTGGCGCTTAGATGCGAGCGCTCCGCCGAAACAATTGAGGCTCCTAACATGTAAAACCACATAGCGCAGATTAAAACGATTTCTTCTGTTCCAAGGAAGGCATTACCAAAAATCAATCTGCCCAAGATAACGAGTGCAATAGCCAGAGCGATGAAGCTTCCTAAAATAATAACAATAACTTTTTGGAATTTTAAGAAAATGGCATCCAAAGCCTTAATAACAGATATCGTATTATGAACCATGTTCAGAATCCTCGGTTTGGTGTGCTTTTAAACATGAAAAATATACATTGATTTAATGCCGGTGAGTATTTTTCTTGGATCTAACCTATTAAGGATAGATCCAAGAATTAGAAAATACCCTTACTGTCTATTTTCTCTGACAATTTTCATAATCTCTGGTCCCACAGCTTTTTCCACAAGTGGCCAGACGTCTGATTTACAGACTTTTTCCATTTCAGCTATCTCTTCTTTACTTGGCTCGATGTATTTAATTCCTGCTGCAATAGCCTTATTGCGATACTCGAGGTCTATAGCTCTTCCGTTAACAAATTGTTTCTGAGAAACCACAGCTGCCGCATCTGAAATGATTTTCTGATCTTCAGTGTCCAGGCTGTTCCACTTGTCTTGGTTCATTGTTAAATCACCAAAAGCAAATGTATGTCTGGTATGGACGTAATAATCGATAATGTCTCTGAAATACTCATAGCTCCAAAAAATTGGGTTGTTTGAGCTACCATCAACAACACCTGTCTGAATCGCAGTATAACTTTCACTCCAACCTACAGGAATCACTTGATAACCGAGAGCGCGCATAGTTTCAGGGAGTGGAAATATTGCAGCAGATCTGACCTTAATGCCCTTTTCTTTTGCCTCTGTGATGCTTGTTGCATATTTACCTTTAGTTGCTACCCCACCGAAACCATCAGGATATGGGCCAAAGTATTTAAGACCAATGTCTTTGTATATACCGCTGTATATCTTTGACAACCAACCACCTGGCTGCAGAACTTCAAAAGCATCCTCCCAACTTTTAACCAAATATGGAGCATTCATCAGACCGAGTCTTTGGTCATAAGCAGTAATAGCCCAATCGAGTAATAAATCGACGTTTCCTCTCAGGACTTGATCGAAAACCTCTTGCTGACTTCCGAGTTCGCCAGAGTAAAACACTCTAACTTTTATACGACCCTTTGAATTTTCTTCTATCAGTTTTGCCCATTCATCCATTGAGTCGCCAGGAGGGCTGTTTTTTGTGGCAATCGAACTCGTTAATTTTAGTTTGATTTCTTTATCGCTGGCAATTCCCTGGCTCGCTGAAAACACAACTACAAAAAAACAGAGTGCTGTGCAAATCATTGCGGATTTAACAAATGTGCTCTTGGTGTGTTTCATTTGACGTTTTCTCCTTTTTTTGGGGGGGGGGTAGTAGATAGCCTCGTTTTATGAGGCGCCGATACTTCATTTTACATCGACAAAACAAGGTTCTTGTAAATCTGGCTGGCAATTTCTATTTCTTCAACAGAAACAAATTCATCAACAATATGTGCCTGTAAAATACTGCCAGGACCTAATCCTATTGTTGGGATTTTGTGATTACCAAATGACTCTGACCCGTTAGTACAACAGGCCCAGACGCTCGTTTTGTATTCTTGCCCTGCTTCAAGTACCGCCTTCTTCATTGATCGAGAAAGCTTAGAATTAGAGTCAATCTTCCAGGCAGGCAGATTGACCTCTTTGGCTATTTTCTTCCCGGTATACATTTCGAATTCACTGTTGGAGATGGACAACTCGAAGTTCTCTAATCCAGACGCTCGTAGGTGGCTTTCCAGTTCAGCAAATATCGTTTCGCGATTTTCCCCGGGAAGCGTACGTCTATCCATTCGAATTGTTGCTTTTTCGGGAATGATCGAAATTGCTGGATATGGTGTTGTAATTATATCGGTCGGAACCAAAATCCCTTCACCGAGTTGCGAGTCAGAAGGGGGGACCAAATTTTTTATGACCTGGAGGGCCTTTGAAGCCATAAAAATAGGATTAATACCAATTTCAGGATTAGATGCGTGGGCTGACTTTCCGTTAAGAGTTAACAGTATCTCGAGCCTTCCCTTTTGGCCTTCCATAACCGCAAGTTCAGAGGGTTCACATATGACAACATTCGCGGGAGCATACTTTTTCAAAATACTGTTGAGGGCCAACCCTTCGATAGTTTCTTCCATCACGCTGGCAGAAACGGCTACTCGTTTTTTTAGTTTATTTTCTTTAGCAGCTTGAGCCACCCCAAAAATAGCAGCGGCAATCCCACCTTTCATATCTGTCGATCCACGCCCCAACAACTTGCCATTTCTAATTTCAGCACAATAAGGCGGAAATGACCAATCACCAGACACAGTTGCAACATCTATATGACCATCAAAGAGAAGTTCTACTTTTGTATTTGATGGACCAACTATCCCTACAACAGAACCTAAATCGTCGACATGGATTTCAGTAAAAGCTAATTCTTCCATCGCTTTCACTACAGCGTCTGCGATTGCTTTTTCATCTCCGGAATAGCCGGGAACTGAAACTAATCTTTGTGCGAGGTTTGTTGCTGAATTTATAGTCATCTTTCTTTCTCCAACCTAAAGTCCAAATATTTCAAGACCTCAATATATGGAATATGAATCATTATAATGAGCTGATATCTCAAATTTAGACATCCGTTGGGTGCCAATCCCGTTGTCGCAACCAATAAGATCAACTTCGAACTAGCGAACCCTGTATTTTTCAAGTTTTTCAAGGTCTACGTTAATTCCAAGACCGGGATTTTCGAGAGGGAGTAAACACCCATCTTTTACAGGTAACGCCTCAGCAATAATATCATCCTCATAAAAATGACCGCCAAATTTATACGCATGTTGGCCGGCAGGCGCATTAATTGAAATAACTGCTGGTAATTCGACTGCTGGCTGTGCTACTGCAAAGTGGATATTTGCAGCCGTTCCAATACCTGACTCCAATGATCCATTCACATCACATTGCATGTTGAATTTCTGTGCTATTACTGCAATATGCCCAGCAGGTTGCAATCCACCAGCCTTAGCCAGATAGATAGAAATTGCATCTGTAGATCGACGTCTTATTGCTTCAATAGCATCGACACAATTCCAACACCCCTCATCCATAATCGTAGGTATAGAACATCGAGCAGTAACAGCCGCCATATGGTCAAAGCCCTCAACCGGTTGCTCAACCATATCCAGCAAATCCTTTCCATTGAGCCTCATCGCTTCAAGTACTTTTAAGGTGTGTTTGGGGCGGCGATGACCTTTATTTATATCGAGACGCAGAAATACTTCGTCACCGAGTGAGGAACGGAGTGTGTGTACGAGTTCAATATCGCGTTTCGCGTCCTCCCCACCTTTTATTTGAAATGCTCGAATACCGTCATCATAGGCTCCTTTCGCTTCTATAAGGGCTTCTTCGTTACTCATGAGTCCAATCATGTGTCCAATAGGAACATTCTCACGAACTTTGCCCCCCAGCAATTTGTATATTGGCACTCCAAGTGCTTTCCCTGTAATATCGTGAAGAGCTATATCAATAGCGCATTTAGCATAGCTATTACCGCGCAGCACTCTGTTAACCTTTAAATGAGCATTGGTGATATTGGTCGGGTCTGTTCCAATGAGTACAGGCGCAATGACATTTTGTGTTATATCGATGACAGTATTCAGGGTTTCTCCACCGCGTCGGTCATAATCACCACCCCAGTCAGGGAGAGGCGTGGCTTCGCCATATCCAACAATCCCCTCGTCGGTTGTGATTTTAACGCAAACAAAACCACCTACAGACTCTTGCAGACCAGCCCATTTGAATTCTCTTCTCACAGGAAGTTTAAACGGTATGGTTTCTATTTTTGAGATTTTCAAAATACTTCTCCAATTATATATTCGTTAATTGTGTCGATAGAGCAAACATGCCATTATCGAAAGTAAGTTACATCCATCCTAAATATGGCCTTTGGATTACTGCATGATAAATCCAATTATGAAGGGAAATATAGTCAAAAACAGGTAAGTTAACTTCGCGTTGAATATCTGCAGCGTATGGTGGCAGATCACTACATTCTAGAAGAATTGCCCCAATATTATTGCTTTTTACAAGATTAATTGATGCAGAAACAACCTCATTACGAATTTTTGAATTTGAAAACTCATGTTTAGTGCAATTAACTAGGCTTCCAAACTCTTCAGTATCTTCTAAGCCTTCAATTACGATCGAAGACATATCTTCAATACCAACTGCCCGTAATGTTTTGTCCGTTAATCCCTCTTTAGTAGCACAGATCACCCCGATTTTCTGGTCTGACCGTAATCCCAATTTGATAAACGGTACCTGCAGTAAAGCAGACATGAAAACGGGAATGTCTACAGATTCTGCCAATTCCTTCTGGAAATTAGCGAAATAGCCACACCCTCCACTGATTGCGCGCACGCCCTCTAACTCTAACTTTTTAGCGGCTTGAATAAAATCATCTAGCAGTGTTCTATCGTTTTGGAAAAGGCGAGTCGTCGTTGCCCCGCGAACCTGTTTCAATCGAACGGGATAAGGGTAAGTTGAAGCATTAGCGACATTGCCAGGAATCAGTGGATAGTGAACATCTAACACCATTATTCCCAGAGCATACCCTGCTACCACTTGCCCCTTTGTGATACGAAATATTTTTTCTTCATCCTGATTAGGAGTGTGGAATCCGTAATCTTTTATATATTCAGCCACTTAGTTCACCTTGTCAGCTCTCGATAGTTACTGCATTAACTGATTTAAACAGTGTCAATATTCTATGAAGCATATATGTAGATAGATATTTTAAAGCAATCCACATGCCACATTACAACATACTATTAAAAGATATATGTTATCAGTATCTTACGGCTCGTTAGGAGTGATCAGTTGGGTATTCCCAAATTGACATTATTCGCGTTATGGGAATTGAGAGCTTTTTTGCCAGTGTGGTATATTGTTGAAATAACAGAATATGTTATGTGTTCCTAAAGTGACAATGATATGGTAAGCTTGTGCGAAAAATTTGGTTCAATGGGAAACTTCAATGTTATTTTTTTGAATATGGCAGTTCTCCTATTGTTGTTGTGTAGTATAAACAAGACCTGTACGCCCTTGCCTGCAATGTTATCAGGCGGAATTTGAACCTCGAGTAGCCGCTGCATAAGGAATAAGTCATGTTAAATCTAATAAAAGAAGACCTGGTGACCTTTGCTGATATTATTTCCAGTGTTGTTGGGTTGGATGTAGAAATTGTAGATAGTAATTTATTTCGCATAGCTGGTACTGGAAAACTTCACAGCAATATTTCCAAGAGTATTAAAGATCAGGGCCAAGTCTGCAAGACTGCAATAAATGAGAAAAGACGGGTGATCATGAAGAATCCGCGGCATAATCAAATTTGCATGAAATGTAAAAAGGTGAATTTCTGCACAGATTTTTTCTCTCTCTATACGCCAATATTAAAAGATGATTCTGTGATTGGAGTAATAGGCCTTGTCTCTTCTAGCGAGCAGAGCAGGCAAAAGGTTTTAAGCGACTTAGACAGCTACTGCAAATTCATAGATCAAATAGCAGAAACAATGTCCCAAAAACTTAGAGAGGTTATTTCCGTTAAGGAAACGACCGAGCTTCTTTCAATCATGCAGCAAATCGTGAATTCTGAAACACAATCGATTCTTATTCTCAATTCAAAAGATGGAATAACATTTGCCAATCAGAATGCTATCAAAGAATTACAGTTGGATAAAAACCACCCTGGGACGAAGTGTAGCATTACCTCTACGCAGATATCCTACTCTAATACTGATGAATATATTCTGAACATTGCTGGAAAGGAGAAAAACGTTATAGGAGATATCATTCAAATACAATCTGAAAACACAAAATACTCAAAGGCAATATTGTTCGAGTCTTTTGAAAAATATATAAAAAGAATTTCACAAACATATCCTGAAAGTTATCACGCCACAGGGGTTCTTTCCATTGTGGGAAACTCCCCAGTAATAAAGATGTTAAGAGCCAAAACACAAAAAATATCTAAATCAACGTCTCCTGTGCTTATTTCCGGTGAAAGTGGAACAGGAAAAGAAATTTTGGCCCGTGCCATCCATGCAGAAAGTAATCGACATGATGAGCCGTTTATAGCTATAAATTGTGGTGCGATTCCTGACGCTCTTTTAGAGAGTGAACTTTTCGGTTATGTGGAGGGGGCTTTTACTGGTGCATCCAGGAAAGGGAATATAGGCAAATTCGAATTGGCTCATAAAGGGACAGTATTCCTCGATGAGATCAGCTCTATGCCATTACACTTACAAGTAAAGATACTTCGTGTCTTACAGGAATTTCAAGTCGTCAGGCTAGGGAGCAGCCAAGTTATTGATGTGGATATTCGCATTATTGCTGCTTCCAACGATAATGTGGAGGAGTTGATAGAAGAGAAGAAGTTCAGAGCAGATTTGTACTACAGGTTGAATGTCATTCCTTTTTTAATTCCGCCACTACGTGAACGAGTTCAAGATATAAAAGATCTTGGTAATTTTTTTCTCCATCGATATTGTGATCGCTTTGACAAAAGGGATCGTGTCCTTCCAAGTCGAATTATAAATACACTTAAAAAATACCCATGGCCTGGAAATATTAGAGAGCTAGAAAATACGATAGAGTATATCGCTAACGTGATGCCTGACAACGGCCCCGTACTCCAAAGCCACCTGCCGTCTTACTTGAAAACTAAAGTAGTAAAAGCAAACAGCACCCATTCGAATAATATCGACGAAATACTCCCATTAAGCATTCTAGAGCAACAATCAATACAGCATGCGATTACACATTTTGGAAACTCAACCGAAGGAAAACGAAAAGCAGCTGAAGCTCTCGGAATAAGCTGTTCGACTTTATATAGAAAATTATCATCTAAGTAGCACATAACTTTGTGTGATTCATAGACATCGTTTCAATCCAACTCCATGCGAAATAACAAATGAATAGAGAAGTTAAGCAACGATTGCATTGGGTTCAGCTTTATAACACCACAGGTAATATTGATTGTTCAAGCGGCAAGAAAAACTTGAAGCAAGTATAGAAAAAGGTTTTTCAACAGATGTAATTAAGCCAATGGAATTTGGCGGTCATCATGGTACCAAGGCCGTTCGTGACATAGTTCTGAAATTGATAAGCGATCTGTAACCTGGCTCTTCAAATTACCACTTCGAATTCGTTTACTATGCAGGAGGTTTTACTATGACGGCTATACCTATTCACAATTTCTACCATACTGGTATTTGTGTTGCCGATCCCGACTGGACAATTGGTTTTTTCACAATGTTCTATGATTTGAATTTATAAAAAAAATCATCGAGAGATCCTAAAATTCAAGCTTTTCTTACTGGAGTTGATGATATCGAAGTAGAAATATCTTGGATGAAATTTTAAGGTCAACTCTTTGAGATTTCTCAATATGGAGGTGAAGCTGAGCTTCATCATTGTCAACCATGAATGGTTGACAATGGTCATAATGGTTGTTTTACCTGGTGGAACGATGATCGAATTTACAAATACACGTATGGAGTCAGGTCTATAACATTACATTAATAGGTTTTTAAGGTCCTATGGCAATCTAAGGCATAAATCACTATGGTTCTTGAAATATCCCAGCAAGGCGAAATGTAAGTATTTTGAATATTAAACATTGTTGTTGACAACCTTTTCTGATCTTCTTCCTGATTACCTTTTGGGGATAGAAAGCACAGATTGGCAAATCTTGCAGGTGGGAATAATAGACGAATAATAATTCTTCAAGGGATTATGTGTCGATCTTTATTGCTCATCAGGAAAGACATACAAACCAAAGGAGGTTAACGATGAATATAGTCAGGATGAAGGATGTTCCGAGAAATCCCCGTATAAGCTCTCTTTTTACCGGAAAAGAAGTTACTGATCAACCGCTGATTCCCACTGGGGGAGACTACAACATGAGTGTTGTCAACTTTGGAAGGGGTGTCAGAAATAAGCTCCATATCCATGAAAGTGATCAAATTTTGATTGTTACTGCTGGAACTGGGATTGTTGCAACGGAGCATGAACGAAGAACGGTCACCGTCGGTGATGTAATCCTGTTTCCAAAAGGAGAAAAGCATTGGCATGGCGCCGCTGAAGATTCGGAATTTTCCCATATTTTCATCACAAAGGCTGGCGGCAAGAAATACATTCAACTTGAAGACTGATCCAAACGGAAAGAAATCACAACTGTCAACTGAGCGGTAGCAAGTTTCAAACATTAAATTCGACCAGAAATTGACCTACTAATATTTATTGTTTAAGATTGCCTAATAAAAGCATCTGGTAAAATAGAACATTTAAAACCTAAACTTATTGCGTAGATCGGGTTTAATACCCGCGCCCTTTGGGGCGTAAAACAATTTTGATACCCCGTCTGCTTGTGGCGGGGTAGTTCATTCCTGATATTGTATTCTCAATAACTGAGCATTGACCTTAACATTGCCACAACGAAGGTAATCAGTCTTGTCAATTACTCCAACGGAAGTTCTTCCTGTAATGTACGTAATACGTTCTTCCCAAAACCTAGCAACATAAAAAGGTGTTTTCGATCTTTTAAAGGGTAAAGTTGTTCAGGATTGCCTGACAGGGAAAGATCACCCTCAAAGAGAAGATGGTTCCAGATAATATTTACAGATCAGTTCAGAGGAAGTGTTAGGCTTATTGCAGAATACCACGGCAACACCAACCAAATTTGAATCAAAACATCCTATACCGGTTTCATTCATTCTCTGACTGAGAATGTCGTGCTGTCAGGCCGCTTGCCTGACATATTTCCTAAAGCAATCAGCGAACATTGTCTGGAACCATCTTGGAGGATCGATTATTTTTTACTGTTAGGAATATCTTACTTTTCAAACAGCCAAGACGACCTTTCTCTTTTGCTAGGTTTTTAAGACTACCTATTGATGACATTAACAGGAAGCACCTAAAGCTAGAGTGAAAGGCTGAAATGCTTTCCTTCGCCTTGGCAAGGTTAAGTCTAAGACCCTGTTGCTCAAATTATCTTCTCTTTGGTAAGCTCTTGTTTATAGTTACTCCATTTCTGATCAATTTTAATCAAATAGCCAGAACTACTTGTTTAGGAAATTTACTAACTCGGTCGTATCACATACCGTTTAATACAGCCAATGCGAATTTTGTACCAGAAACTGACGTGGAGTGCCGTGGTATCTTCCCTCATGCCTGACAACATTGACGATCACCCGTTGAGGCGTTCCGCAGAAGAGACAGGAAACACCTTTCGTTGGAGGAAAAGACAAAACGGGCGACCTTCGTTGTGGCAATGTTAATCTGATGAGGCTGTCCTGTTGTAATTGGTAATATAAATCTTAAATAGAAAGCTAAAAAGCACCTCAAACTTGTTAGTTGTCGAGGTGCTTTTGCTAGTCTGCAGAAGCTGTGATAATTTTTTATATAGCAGCTGCTAAAATTTTCTTAGAGACATCAAGAGTTACATCCCCATGCTCTGATAAAGCAGTCATACCGTGATTTTCTAGAGATACTAAAACTTTCTCAATAAGCTCTTCTCCTAGATTGTAGTCAGAAAGTTTGGTAGGAACACCTAAGCTATGGAAAAATTCTTCAGTTTTTAGAATAGCCTTTTCTATTCGCGCGTCTTCACTTCCCTCTGTAATTCCCCAGACTCTCTCAGCATATTGCAATAATTTCGCTTTCTTTTGTTCTTTTCTAATACGCCAGTTGGCTGGTTGGACAACAGCTAGAGTTCTAGCATGGTCAATACCTGTTAGAGCTGTAATCTCATGACCGAGCATATGTGTTGCCCAATCCTGAGGGACACCAGCGCCAATCAAACCATTAAGCGCCATAGTAGAGCACCAGACAAGATTTGCTCTTGAGTCGTAATCTTCAGGGTTTTCATAGGTCCTCTTACCAATCTCTATTAATGTCTGAAGAATTCCTTCTGCTGTACGATCTTGAAAACGACCTTCAGCCGGAAAGGTAATATATTGCTCTACTGTATGAATAAAACTGTCAACAATGCCATTAGCTACCTGCTTCGCTGGTAATGTATAGGTGATGGTTGGATCTAGGATTGAAAACTTCGGAAAAGCCTGTGTGCTAAAAACAGGTAGTTTATCTTCACCGTCAGTTATAACAGCACCATTATTCATCTCTGAACCAGTAGCTGGCAGAGTTAGAACTGTACCAAAAGGAATTGCACTATCTACAGGGACAGGGTTAAAACCAAAATTCATTAACTCACGCTCGCGGCCAACAAACTCGTCGGCACACGCTGCAACACAAATAAACTTGGTTCCGTCAATTACAGATCCACCCCCTACAGCAAGAAGGAAATCAATTTTCTCTTCACGAACAATCTTTATGGCCTTAATGAGAACTTCTAGCTTTGGGTTTGCTGGAATTCCTGCAAACTCAAGAACCTCACGATTTGACTTTGCTAATTCACTTTTAATCTTATCAAGCAGTCCTGTGCTCTTAGCGCTGCCTCCACCATATGTTACTAATACTTTAGCATTTTTAGGAACGAGGTTATCTAATTCACTTAATTGACCTTCACCGAAAACAATGTTTGTTGGATTGAAAAAACTAAAATTTTGCATATTCCACCTTCAGTTATATTTTTGTCATCTGGTTTCCATAGACCCTTTATTGGCCATCCGTTCTGAATGTGCCGATAAGTCATGATTAACGAAGAACAGGTTGTACAATTATGGCCAGATTGAAAATTGAACCACATAATGTTAGGTCGCCACTTTCATAGGGTTATGTGGTCAAGTAAGCCGCTAACAGTTTTTTACTCCTTGCTCTTTTTTTCAACGGCACAATGTAAAGCTTCTTTCTTGGATAAAGTTGAGAAACATTTATTACAAGAAATACATGCCGCCTTAGCCCTGTCCCCGCCTGCCCATCTACTGATAAGGTTTGGCTCACGTATGAGAGGACGTGAAAGGGCAACGTAGTCGGCAAGTCCTGAAGCCACGACATCTTGCACAACATTAAATGACAGAAATCCTCCCACAAGAATAAGAGGAATACCTATCTCTTTCTTGAATGCTTCGGCAGCCTTTCTGTAATATACTTCCCTCTCTTCAGACTTTGATGTGCCGACCCTGGATGGAATGAGCTTCCCGGACTCAAAGGTTCCACCGCTCATTTCAATGGCGTCCATTCCAAGATCTTCAAGCATATGAGCCACCTCGATGGTTTCTTCAACGGTAATTCCGTTTTCAAGAAAATCCTCCGAGTTGGCCTTTGCCATTACCGGAAATGACTTACCAACCCTTAGCCTGATTTCTTTGTAAACTTCGAGAAGCAATCTTGCCCGGTTCTCAAGGTTTCCACCGTAACTGTCACTTCTTTTATTATACTGGGTAGATAGGAACTGACTCAGCAAATAGCCGTGAGCTGCGTGAATCTGAATTCCATCAAAGCCAGATTTAACTGCTCTTTCAGCTGCATCACCAAAAGCGATTACCGTTTTTTTGATTACGTCAACTGTCATTGCGGAAGCTTTTTTAACACCAGCTTCAAATATATCTGAAGGTCCGAGGGCTGCATACTCATCTTTTCCTATACCCTGTTGTCCGGCATGGGCAAGCTGCACGGCAATAACTCCGCCATTTTCGTGAACAATCGACGTAATCCGTCTTAGTCCGTCAATCATTGCATCGGAATAGATGCCCATCTGTCGAGGACCTGCCTGTCCTTCCCTTGTTACGTGGGCGTGACCAGTAATGATAAGGCCTACCTCACCACGGCTGAGGTCATCCATGTAGCAACACAGCTGATCTTGCACCGTTCCATCAAGCCCTGCCATTGCTTCGTAGGTTGCAGATCTTACAAATCGGTTTTTTGTCTTCATTCCATTGAGCTCTGTTGTTTCAAAGAGTTCGGTCATTTTTTTCCTTTTACTAAAAATGTATTTGCGTGGGGTTTACAAAGTTAACATCAAGCATGATGAAGACCTCATAAGGTCAGTTAATGTTCCAAGATATTTTTGAAACGATACCTTAATAAGAAAGTTATGGTCACCATAACTTTCTTATTAATAGCTCCACGGTAAGGCTGTTAACTGCGGCAAAGTTCAACAATAGCTAAAGCAGCAGCTTCTGAGGATGCAGGGTTCTGGCCAGTTATCAAGTTTTCATCTATGGCCACATAACTCCCCCAATCTTCACCTTTGCAATACACGCCCTCATTTTGTTTGAGCATATCTTCCACTAGAAAAGGAACAACTTTGGTCAGCTGAACAGCTTCTTCTTCAGTGTTGGTGAAACCGGTTACCTTTTTCCCTTTAACTAAAGGTTCTTTTTGGGCATTTTTAGTATGGCGTAGAACTCCGGGGGCATGACAGACAAGTCCCAGCGGTTTGCCTTTCTGGTGAAACTCCTCAATCAGAGAAATAGAATGCTTATCTTCTGCTAAATCCCAAAGCGGCCCGTGACCACCAGGGTAAAAAACTGCATCATAGTCTTCTGGTTTGATCGAATCTAAACGAAGTGTATTGGCAAGCGCCTTTTGGGCCTGCTTATCTTTTCGAAAACGGGCGGTAGCCGCTGTCTGAAAATCAGGCTCATCACTTTTGGGATCGAGTGGTGGCTGTCCACCTTGCGGGGAGGCTAAGGTAACTTCAAAAGATTCGTCTTTAAAGACAAAGTATGGGGAAGCAAATTCTTCCAACCAGAAGCCGGTCTTTAAGCCGGTATCGCCAAGTTTATCATGCGATGTAAGAACCATTAAAATTTTCATAAATTCACCTTATAATTATTGTTTACGAGAGTTCGTTATTAACTTTGATGACAAGTTTTCCAAAATTTTGGCCTTCCAGCATGCCCATAAATTCTTGCGGCGCATTCTCAAGGCCGTCAACTATCTGTTCCAGGAAATGTATTTTTCCAGACCCCAACATTTCCGTCATTTCTCGTGCAAATTCATCATACCGATGGCCATAATCATCGAAGATGATAAAACCCTGCACTTTGATGCGTTTGACTAAAATTGTACCCATGAGAAGTGATAAACGATCAGGTCCATCTGGGAGTTTGGTTTTATTGTACTGTGAAACAAGGCCGCACACTGGAATCCTGGCGCCAACATTGAGTAATGGTAAAACACCATCAAATACCTTTCCGCCAACATTTTCGTAATAGATGTCAATGCCATCGGGGCAGGCTTGTTTAAGCTTATCGGCAAAATCGGGGTCTTTGTGATCGAGACACTCATCGAACCCAAGAGTCTCTTTGGCATAATTGCACTTTTCTGCCCCCCCGGCAACGCCAACCACACGGCAATCTTTTATTTTGCCGATCTGTCCAACAGTTGAACCAACAGGACCAGTTGCCGCAGCCACGACCAAAGTTTCACCCTGCTTTGGTTTGCCAATGTCGAGGAGCCCCATATAGGCTGTGAATCCTGGCATTCCCAAAATACCCAGAGCAAACGATGGGTTTACAGGGTTTGTTCCCAGCTTGGTCAAATCGGAACCATCTGATAATGCATAGAGCTGCCAACCGCTATAGCCTAGGACCCACTCACCTTTTTCAAAATCAGGGTTTCGGGAATCTTCGATTTGACAAACAGTGGCGCCAACCATTACGGAATCGACATCCACAGGCGGAGCGTAAGATGGAGCATCACTCATCCGCCCACGCATATAAGGGTCAAGTGAAAGATAGATACTCCGTAACAACACCTCTCCTTCCCGCGGTACAGGTGCGGCTAGTTCTTCTAACCGAAAATTGTCTTGAACCGGTGCACCTTTCGGGCGGGAAGCGAGCACAATACGCTGATTTGTAATTTTATTATGTCCCATAGTATTTTTACCTTTTCGAAATTTTTTATTCTAAAACAAGGTGATTGGTTTCACTCAGTATGCCTTCCCTGATGTATTAGACCAGTCGTCTTGTGAGGTTTGCAACAACAATATCCCTAAAAAGCCAGGACCTCTCTTATTTTACTGCATTGCTTGTCAAAATTGAGATAGTGATTTGCATGGCCTGTTGCAATCCATCGGCGTTACGCTGCAATTTGCCCATCAACGTTGCACCTAGCCACATGTTATAGAGTAAATCCGCAGTCACGGCTGCATCAACCTTTATTATTGAGCCATCATCAACGCCTGCTTCAATACATTGTGCTATCCGCTTAACAACCAGAGAAGATCCGTTCAACAAAGCGAGACGCATCGGTTCAGACAGATCCGCCACCTCAGCACTCAACTTGACGACCAAACACTTATGGTCAACACACGAATCGGACTGCGTTTCAATCCATCGTTGCCAATATTCCATCAGTCGGCTGTAGGCAGAACGCCCTCGTGGTTGAAAAATATTTTCCAGAGCAACAAGATATTCGCTGAAATAACTCTTTATTATTTCTTCACCAAACTGTTCCTTAGACTTAAAATAGTAATAAAAAGAGCCTTTAGGTACTCCAGCAGATTGGAGAATTTCCGTTAATCCCACGCTTGAGAAACCTTTATTAACAATGAGCCTATAGCCAGTATCTAAAATGTGCTGACGCGTTTCTTTGGTATCTTTTTTCATGAAACAAACCGTAATACACAATAGACCGGTCGTCTAGTCAAGGTTATCATTTTTTTTGCTGAAACACTTTTTCCCACTTATTGTACCGCAATTCAGAGGAGTTGTAGGACTCGTTTATTTTTTAAAGCTTCGAGAAACAAACCTTTACACATGGATTCTCTTGGATTTTTCATGCAATCAGCATTGTGTTGCTGGAAAAGATATCTTTTGGCAATGTTAAATATGATTTGATATAAGCAAATTAGCCTTATTACTGTACAGTTACAATTTCTGGTGGAATGAGCAATGCGCTTTTTGGAAATCAGAGAGAGGAATAAGGTCAACCCCTTAGTTACATCTTTGACTCAATCTTGCCAGTGAACACCTACTGCGCACTTGACGGTGCTGGTGCACCTACTCCAAGATTCTGTAGAAACACCAAAGATTTTGAATGCGGCATTTTCTATTGTTTTATGGAAAAAATGAATATTTAAACGTGCGAGAATAATGGTCCAAATTCTATTTTGACATAGGTTTTGCTGCAAGAGGAATCATCATATGTACCATAGGAGTTTTGTCCCACATAACATAATGTCCACCTACAAAGGGATCTCGTGGTACAGCTGCAATTGAATCATTTGTAGGAAATATAATCATTAGGTGGGGACCTTCCTGCACCCAGACGCCACCATCGTTCGGATCAGTTGCAGCCGGATTGTCATTATTGACCAGGGCGTCACCCGCTAACATATAGGAAACTCCAACCACATCTGTTGAGAAGGGCTTTCCTTGTGCAGCTGTTTTCATCCACTTCATCCAAACTTCATCATTACACATAGGATGTTTATCTCCGGGTATAAGGCCAATGCCAGGCAAACATGTCCACCCATTTGATCCTTCACGTAATACAGTTCCATCCACATCCATGATGGTTGCCTTGTCCGTTATACCAGGATGTCCCGCAGTTATTGCTCTTGCAATCTTTACTTCTGCTGATTCCTTTTCATCGGCATAAAGGGTTCCCACAAAACTAAAGAAAACAGTTACCATTACAATTATTAGAGATCTTATTGTTAATGAATTCATTTTTCCTCCTTAAAAATTGATAGTTTGTAGCACTACAGAGCCATTGGGCAATTTATAGTTCTTCCTAATGGCCAAAACTCATTACATTTGTTGGTATAGTAAATTCAGCCACAACCCCACTGCGCTAAGAAATGCAAGCCAGAAAGACAGCATTCGATGGATTAAATGATTGTAGGTTAAATGGATATATGTGTGAATGTATCTCATGATAACAAAGGACCATGCGAATATTAACCCAATCAAACTCTCAATATTCAAGCTAATGTAGAGTATGCACCCGGCATAGAACAGCACAGGGACTTCAAACATATTGTTAAAGTTACGAGTAGTTTTGGTAATTATTTCTGGCACCTCCTGGCCTTCCATAAGCTTGAAGTACTTTGCACTTACGGCTCCACTCTTTACACTTGCTATTCTGCTTTTCATTGTGATTAGGCCAACAATAAACGTTAATAACACCATCAAAAGCATTGGATAAAACATCTTCCATCTCCAGTAATTAGATTTTGGTGTACACCTTGAAATGATAGGTAAGCGGGATTATCAACAAAGTTCACTAAGCGCTTCTTAACAAAGTGCCAACGAACTATTACATCCATTTAAGTGCTGACATGAAATAATGCTGATGACCTAAAACAAAAATAAAAAAAGCCGAGTTACCATTGTTGATGGTAACTCGGCTATCTATTGAAGACCCGTGGCTTTCCGTCCCTGTTTCGCAGCAGGTTTGGTTTTCTACATCACTGTAGATAAGGAAACACTAGAATAAATGTATACCACAATGTGGGGCTAGTCAAGTGGCATGTATTTAGCATTGGAAATGCAAATTATATTTTAGTTTGCCGCCCGTCCGAGATACTTCCGGAACATTTCCGAAACAAAAGGCTTTAGGTTGCCAAATCAAATCACAACGAGAAGGGAAACTGCTCAAAATTGACCTTATTCCTGTATCTAAAAAATTCTGCTCACCCCAAATCCTAACAACAAAAAAACAATCTGAAAGTTGAGGTTATCCATGAGAGGTTACAGGGTTACAAGATATCACAATGGCAGAGGTTAGTATTGGCTATGTTAACCATTTAAGCAATCCTGCAACTTAGGACTATTCCTGTATCTCTACTGCGTGATCATGCCTGGAAATAGCCCAATAAAGGAGCATTCTGGCGCGTTAGTAATCTCTAAAATATTTCCGGAAAATTAGTTACAAATGGAGCAATCTAAATCATTGATGGTTCCAGAAAATCAATCGAGGTAAATGCTCCATTA
>Ga0307988_1000522_pt1 | contig 26313 bp, 26 predicted proteins | sample EllFjometagen183_FD_203166 | JGI IMG/M metagenome (GOLD analysis project Ga0307988, IMG submission 203166) | Marine microbial communities from Ellis Fjord, Antarctic Ocean - #183 | ecosystem: Environmental > Aquatic > Marine > Unclassified | place: Southern Ocean | collected 2014-10-08 | reverse complement strand
GTTCATATATCCAATTTTGCGCGGCTTTCACTACCTCACTCAACAACGGTAATTCCATCGGTCTGAACGTTTCTGCACGTTGCCATTTATCGTCTTTTTTGTATAAACGCGATACTGTTACCGTGTATTGATCACCATCTTTGTTTTCGTTAAACCAAATCGATGCCTGAATGGTTCCCAAACGAATGTCGTGATCGGGTTTTCTTGTGTTTTCCATGATAAAGTCTCCTTTTTTTCTTTCCAGACCGCGTCCATCGCGGCCTTTACAGGGAAAAACTAACGCCGTGGCGACTTTTCAGAACCCGCAGGGCCGAAACGCAGTGAAGGACTTTCGGAGGGACTATTTTTTGGAGCGAAGCGTCCGCGAGGAATGGCCGTTAGGCCAGGGGAAAAAATTGAACCTCCAAAGTTTCTAGAAAATCGCCACGGCGTTATTCCCGTCCTTAAAGGCCGTTTGAATGGACGTCTGACAAGCAGGAAAAAGAATGACTGTGCATAAAACACCCAAGAAAACGATTTCAACTTTTGTAAACCATTAAAGGCAGATATAGGTAGACCATACGAAGAAGGCGAACATCAAACAGAAATGTTTATATACGGGAAAGACGATTTATGGTTTCCTGCACTAACTCCAAGATGTAGAATGACGCTATGAAAAATGTGGAACTAGAACGCTTCAAAATGGATATCAACCTGACTGAGTACGCAGCAGTTCAGGGCTATACGCTCATCAGGCATGAGAGCAGCCGAAACAGTGCCACCATGAAACATCCTAAGGGCGACAAAATTATTGTTGCCAAAGCCGAAGATCAACACTGGATTTATTTTTCCGTTCGGGACGATCTTGATAATGGGAGCATTATCGATTTTGTACAAAAGCGACAACGATGTTCTCTTGGTCAAGTACGTCAAATTCTCCGAACCTGGATTGGTGGAGATCATCCACGGCTTTTTCCAAAAAACAATACAATGCAATTGGAGCCATCATCCAAAGATAGACAAAAGGTTATTTCAACATACGGTCGTATGAGTGAAATAACAGAACATGCTTATTTGGAAGAGAGGGCAATAGGAAAAGAATGCTTGTTGGATCGGAGGTTTCTGGGACGTATCCGGATTGATGAACGTAGAAATGCGGTTTTCCCTCATTATGACGAACGGGGATTATGCGGATATGAAATAAAAAACAAAAATTTCACGGGTTTCGCGTCGGGAGGTGAAAAAGGACTTTGGGTAAGCAACATGTTTCCAGAAGATGAATGCTTGGTTATAACAGAAGCAACCATCGATGCTTTAAGTTTTCATATTCTGGAAAGAACAAAGAATACCCGCTATGTAAGCACTGCTGGAGAATGGAATCCTAAAATCCCATCCCTGCTACAACGTGCAGTAAATACTTTTCCAGGGAATAAAATTATTCTGGCATTTGATAATGATGTTTCTGGAAACAAATATGAAAAACGTTGTAGAAAACTTCCTCTGAATATTCACCAAAACTTCATTACCCTTTTTCCTACCGCCAAAGATTGGAATGACGTTTTGATAAACACACGTGCTTTTTCTCTTTAACAAAAAATAATTAAAAAACTATTGATGATGGGCGAAAAAACTTGTGGGCAATTCCGAAGGATTGTCCACAGTTTTTGCTGCCAAATACAAGGTTTAAATACTTTTACATGTTATATAAGGATATGCGCGACCAAATACACGTGAATCCGCGACCAAATACACGTAAAAGCGCGACCAAATACACGTACCTAGCGCGACCAAATACACGTGGATAAGTCACTCTATTCACAGGGTTATTCACAGGCAATAATTGCCTGTATTGCCAAAAGCAAGGTGAAATGTTTGGAAATGAGTTTCTTCTTTTCGATATTAAAAACCAAAGCGTGACTATTAATCCCAAAGTAATATTCTCAATTCTTATGAATGCGTAGTTTGGTTTTTGCTGGCGACACATGAGGTTTACTGGGTTTGATTATAAGGCTGTCGCTTGTTTCTTCAATTTTAAGTTCCGGCCAAATAGCGTAGATTTTTTTAAGGGCTTCGCAGGATTTTTTCTTAAAATCTCGTAAGCGGGTATAGTCAGAACCCACTTGTTGGTGAAGGGACCTCCAGGAGATTTTCTGGGTAGATTTAAGGGTGAAGGTCCGGTAGGTCAGCCATGTGTAAAAATCGAGGGCTAGAGAGGATTGTTTTAGAATACTAATAGCCCTCATATCGATAGGAACGGGATGGTTTATGATTTCGGCATAGAACTCTTCATCTAGAAGAACAGAGTTTTTGAAAAGAGTGCCTTGGGTGGGACTTTTTTCATCCCACCAGAAGAAATATTTTCTGGCGATTGGTCTGTTTAATCCAGCCACCATATTCTCTTCCGCATCTTCATAGCGGAAAGAGATGCTTGCAGACAAAAGACGGTGGAGTTGGGTTTTCATTCGCCGGATGTCCCGTCCGTTGGAATACATTCCTAGAGCAGACATGAATTCGTTTAAGGAATTTCCTAGGGAAATCTCTCGGTTTTGTGTTTGCACGGCCTGAGTAGAAAAGTAAGCAAGGATAAGGCGTGGGATATTCCCGTATGGAAAACCGATATCTTGTCCCTCAATATCACATCCCTGTTGCATAATTAAGGCAAAATTGCCATTACGTTTTATCCATCGCCCGTTGGTTAATTGTTTTTCTCGTGGGTTTCGATGAGGAAGGCTTGCCTGTACAAGAACGCGTGCGGAAAAACCAAGGCTATCGGTTTCCAAGGCATCGTCTTGAACGATGGCGGCTGCTTTATCAATAAACTTGAGCATGTTTTTTTCGAGCATGGCGTACCTTTAGCGAATTAGCGAAATAGGTAATTCGCTAATCCTTTGGAATGATTTCCCTATTCTTATAGAACCGAAACATATCCATAAGCAATTCTTTTCCATTTTTATCTTTATCTAAAGCTAATTGTTGAAACTCTTTTTTGAATTCAGTGGGAACCTTAAAGTTTAAATCCTTTAATTCTCCCGTGTGTGATTTTGCCAGATTTTGACGTGTCTGGGTTCTAACTGGGGGTTCTCCCTTTTTAGAAGATTTAACAGATTTTTTTGGCGGGGCAACTTTAATAATAGGGTCAGGCATGATTTATCCCTCATTCTGGATTTTCGTTATTTGGTCAGCAAGATTTTTGGCAAGAGGTTCTAATTTTTCTTTGAGGCTTTTGATAGGAACTTCTAGAAGGGAAAGGCCGCGGTCGCTGGCGCGGCGGTACCCTACCCTTTCCGGGATTTCTCCTTCAAAAACCTGATATCCAGCGCGATTTATATAACTGCGGGCTTCTTCGATTTCTGCCGTACTGTCCCCTACCCTACAAAGTGCGAAAAAGATATTGCTCGATTTAATGCCACTATCTGTTAATTCATGGGCGAGAAGAACAGTTGGGCGTAGGTCATCCAAAGCAGGACCGGAAGGAAGAATAACCAAGTCGGATACACGGGTTACGTCAAGAGTTTGTTTGGATGAATGGGGTGCGCCATCGAAAAGAATCATATCGTGATTCTTTTCTATTTTTTTAACCTGTTCAACGGAACGGAACGTTTCAACGGAAATAGCCGGATCAATACCGGCATGATCACGAATACGTTTCCATTCCGTGCAAGTTCCCTGTTTCGTATCAAGGTCGGCAATTTTTACATTCCATCCATTAGAGGCGTAAAGTGTGGCGACCAAGCGACAAATAGTACTTTTTCCAACGCCGCCTTTTTGAGAGATTACCCCTACATAAAGAGCCATATAAATTATCCTTTTAGCGATTTCGCTAAATTGCTAAGTAGTGATTACGCTATATAACGATAGAGCGAAACCATAGATAATGCAAGGTTTTTTTTGTTGTGATGGTGCATCGCGCATAGGAGTAAGAGAATATAGTGGTGATTTATGGGATTGCTATGGCCGAAGGGTAAACCTTGGCAATGTTGGGGCATAGCCCCAAAAAAGAAAAAGACGAAAGAGCAATATCGCTAATTAGCGATATTGCTTAGTGGTGGGATATATCCGCTAAACCGCAATTCTGCTAAATAGCGATTTAGCGATGGTAAAAACTAGGGAGACCGCGTTATACGGCCTCCTGTTGGTTTTCTGGCTGTAAACCGTTTAGAAATTCCACGGCCTTACTAGCCTTGGATGAGGCAGTAAAAATGGCTCGCTTGTCGTTTTTTAAGGCTTGAAGCCAATTGGTCAGATAGGCGGAGTGGTCTTCACGCGGGGCAGGGGAAACGCCCAATTGTGCACACAGGAAAGCTGCGCCAAGTTCGGCAATCAATTCTTCCATTGCTCGACTATCCTTTGCAAAACGGGTCGTTAAATTCCGGTTTAGCCGGTCATCGTGTTCGGTCCAGTGAACTAGTTCATGAAACAGGGTTGAATAGTAGTTTTCCGTTGCGGTACTGTGGGTGGTATCGATAAAGCAAGACTTCTCTGGCATGGTGATTTGGTTTTGAAGAGGACTGTAAAACGCCCGTTCGCCGTTATGGACAAGGCGGGCTTTGGTGTTGGCAAAGAACCTTTCTGCGTTTTGGATGGTTTTGGTAGTTCCCGTACATTGAAGCGCGGGGGCTTTCCATCCATCTACCTGGTCGGCGTTAAAAACCCAATATAATCGAGCGATAAAGGTTGCTGCCATTTCCTGTTCGCCGGTCTTCGGATTGGTTTCTTTTCGTTCTATTGGTTTATATAGAACCACAGGGCTGGCTTTTTCTCCCTTGCGAACAGATGCGTCTTTGGTTTTCCATTGATTGAAGGTTCCCCAATAGCCGATGGAGTATCCTTTTTTGAGTGAAGCGCACCACAAGGAAAGAATGTTAACGCCTCGATAAGGCTTTCCACTTTCCACATTCAAGGGCATAGCGTTTGCCTGATACCAAGGCATTTCCCACGGGCCGGTGCCTTGTTCCATTGTGTCTAGGATTTGGTTGGTGATGGTCTGATAAACATCTTGTTTCATGGTTGTATTCTTTCTTTGAACTATTGGGTTGCACATGCAACCCGAACTAGCCCAAGCGGCAATGAGCGGGGAAGCATCGTCCAGGCCGGATATGGGGGAGGGGGATCACCCGACTTGCAGGGAAGGGAACTGTACCGAAAGTTGGGGACACCCCCAAAGACGCCGAAGGAAAAGCCTTGACGATGCTGGGGCGAAGCCCCGAAAAAGAAACAAAGATATAGCAATATCGCTATTTAGCGAAATTGCTCAATGACAGAAAAAAATGTTGACCTGGATGATGACAAAATAGTTAGGAGAGGTGTTTTTATCGTCCACCATGTTCCCGCGCATAGTGACTGAAGGCCGTCGTTTGTTCTTTACTTATCGTTTTCATTTTTTCTGGTGCAAATTGTAGGCAATAGTCCGCTATTTTTTGGGCGTCGCTGGCAGCCCGAAAAATTTCGTGTTTGTCTTCTTTTAATGCCTTCATCCAAGATGCTATATAACTGGTGTTGTCTTCAATATTATGGGGAATTCCAATCGGCCTACGGCCTCACTCCATTACCCCTCTTTGTCAACAACAAAAAAAGCGGTTATGATGAAAAAATGACGCAGCGTCAGAAGGATTTTGAAGGGTGCCGGATCGCTCCGAAATGGGGTGCCGATTTAAACCGAAATCACCTGCCGATTTAAAGTGAAATGGGGTGCCGAATTGGCCGTAATAGGCACCTTTGGCGGTAATTGGATATGATCGGTGGAAGGGCTGTAAAACGCTCGTGGTCCACCATGATGAATTTCCGCGCTGGAATTATTTAAAAGGGCTTCGCCTTCCTCAATGGGAGTGAATTCGTTTCCGTCATTGGTGGGTAGTTCATACAGGGGTATGTCATCAATCTGGCTGGCGTGAAATACCGTATAGGAGCGGAGCAGGGGGATTGTCCGCATGGCCGGTTCTTCCTGTTCGTCATCGGGACTATCCTTTGAGCCGTCTTTTATCTTCAGTGTTTTGTAATAATAAATACGTATTCCTTTTTCACCTTTACGAACCTGCCAGCCTTTTTCCTTGGCTTGGTTATAAGTACACCAGCGGGGATCACTTTCGAATGATAGCGGATGGCACATCAAAAGTAGAATATTAATGCCTCGGTATCTATGCTCTGTGGTCGCGTTGCGCGGCCAGGTCGGGAAGGCTTTGTCTTCATTCCAAGGTTTATTCCAGGGTCGGACGCCTTTTTCCAGGCTTTCAATAATTCGATCCGTTACGTCTTGATAATGGTCAAGACGTTCTTTGGTCTTTCTTCTCGCCATACTTTATTCCATTTTTTGAGTTGTTTTGTTCGTCTGCTGATTGGTGAGACCTCTTCCAGACCCAGTTCTTCGATCTCTTTCCAGGTCATCGGTATTTCAGAATGTTTCATGGGGTGTTCTCGTCGGGCAGTAGGAAAAGGAGGGTGCTTTTTCGCGAATTAGCGATTTCGTTATAAGCGTTGTTGATCCTTGATATTTTTCACCCACATATTGGCGAAGTCGGCCAGACTTTCCAGGAGTTTATCATTTCGGCGGATGACGTCGTTCTCATCGATTTCCATAGCAACCTGACAAATAGGCATTCCGCCGTCTTGTTCAAAAGTCATAGGGAAGACATTTCCTTTCAGAGAATCTAAAAACGTCATTTCCGGGTCTTTCATCAGATCCCCGTTTTGTTCGTAATAATGAGCAATGGAAACATGGTTTCCGTACTTGCTATGGTCGATTATTTCAACATGCACCGGCATAAACAAGCCGTCTGTGTTGTCAATCTTTTTGGCGTCACCGGATTTCTTTAGTCCTCCAAGCAGGGTGTGAAAAACCTTTTCCGCCGATTTGTTCAAATATTGCATTAATGAAAACTCCAGGTTGTCCGGTTGCGGTTTTCAACCATACTCAACCGAGAAGGGAAAGCAAGGGTTTTTTAAAACATCTGATTGTAGGAATTGCGTGATATTTTGAAGAAAGAGTGTATTTTTCAGTGACTAAAATCCATACGGGCAAAAGCCCGCTTTTTTAAGATTGGCAAAATAGGGGGTAAATCCTTCTCCCGAAAAAGTTTAACGGCTTTTATTTCGCTTCCCGGATATATATCTACCGCCAAGTCTTGTTCCACAAGAAGAGAACACCCTGCAACCTCTTCCAAAAGCAAGGCCTTACCGTTTATCCCGATTTGCTTTTCTTCGGTAAAAGATAACGAGCGGGTTTTCTTTTGTGTACGGATAAAGCGGTCTATATCTTCCCTAATAGATCGCTGAAACGCCGAATTTTGGGAACAAAATCCGGTGATTTTATGCAAGCGATCAGAAAAATCAGGGTGATTTAAGCATTCTTCCCAACGGATTATATTATAAGGAATTATAAGATTGTTTATTCGTTCTTTGTTCCTTGAAAGCCATATATCCCCATCATGCTTAGAGATGGCGTATGCTTCAGATGAAGAAAAACCATCAGCAATATAATTATGCCGGTGTAAAACATCACACAAAACAAAAATACAGTTTTCAAAATGCCTATTAACCCATTGGATTGTGGCATCTAATTTATCCCCCTCATGGTTGGGGCGACCCACACTAACCACTAATCGGCAAGTAGAATGCTGTTGCCAAGTTTTTTTCTGGCGCACACGTGCATAAACACTAGATGTCATAGCGGATTTTAGCATCTGTCATCCTTGCTTTCTTTGATTTATCCCATAGGTAGTTGAAAATATTTTTTTGAGCCTCCACCATCAACGCATTTTCAATAACAACAGCCTGTTTGAGAAAACCGTAGGTCATAGTGGCAATTTTATTTCCATAGATAACTTGAGGGTTATTATGATAAAAAGCAGCCGGAATATAGTGGTATTCTTCCGGATGCCCCATAAGAAAAGTGTTTCCCTCCTCAACCAAAAACCGCATTTTGACGCCGGTTTTCCGTGCTCTACGATAGCCTTCTATTACAGCGTCTGGATTCTTCCGGTCATCAATACAGACAAACAAAGCCTCTCCTGTGGTGTCTTTTAGTGTATAAAAAACATCATCCAGAATACGCAAATAACTGTCTGAACCCTCAAAAACCGTGATTTTTGACAATCGGGGACGTACGCCTCCATCTGAAAAATCTATCCCCGCTTTTTGAAGTGCCGTAAAGATGGCTTCTTTTATCTCCGTTGTGCTATCACCTGTTTGGCTTTCAAAGCGTTGAACGCTGGTTAGGCTCACATTGGCATGGTCTGCTAGTTGCGGTCGGGTCCAACCCAACAGAGCCCGTGCAGCCGTAACTTGATTTCCTTTAATATTCATATCCATGAAGCACCTATTTTGTTTTTTCAGCAAAAATGCCATAAAAAACTTTATGTGTAAACAAAAAAAAGTGATGGGCTAAATACCTGAAAAAAAGAGAGAAGTATCCAATTAAGAAAAAAAGTGAATATAAAAGAAAGAAAAAAGTTGACACGTAAAACTAAAAAGTTTACAAAGAAAGAAGGTGGTAACTATAGGCGTGGGGATGTTTCATGAAATATTATGAATTATTAGATTACTTTGAACGGAAATATAAAAATCTTCCGGCAATCCAAATTTTGGATGAAATGCCACTAGAAGGATTTTTAGATTTATTAGAACCTTCCGAATTACTTTTACATTATCAACAAAAATACAGGGGTCTTTGGGATCGGTATATTGCATGCCGTCAAATCAAAGATACGTTCGTTAAACCCGATTATATAAAGGGTCTCTTTCATAATATGACCCTTACCTTGAAAAATTGCATGAAAGTACGGCTTTTAATCGACCAGAAAGGGGGTCGATGTGAAAGTTAGAAAATTAATAGATTATCTTGAAAAGTTTCCCGCTGGGGAAGAGGTTCGCTCGGTCATTCAAAATGCTGAAGGCATGGGAGATATGACGGTTGAACCATCTCATACACCTGTTTTAAAAAATCCAAATTTTGAAGAAAATATACCATATTTAGAAATTCAACCTAATGAAGGTATTAGGAAAGTCCTTAGGGCGTATTTTGGAAATATTGCAGACAAAATAAATGAAAACAAAGGCTTTTTCTAATAGGATTTTCAATGTCAAAAAAAGGAAACAATAATTTACCTGTAATTTTAGGAAAACCTTGGAAACCAGAGAATTACGCTAGAGAGATGCTTATAAAACAGATTTCAGAAAAAGCCGGTGTGGCCAAAAAGAGTTTAAAATCGTGAAGCACTTGTGGGGTGCGTCTTCCTTTCACAGTTGCGCCGTAAAATAGAACGCACCCCACACTTTTATAAAGGATTATGAATATGGCAAGACGTTTAACAGAGATGGATAAGAAAATTGGAAATAGATTGATAAAATTGCGGCATTCAAGAAAGATTACCCAACAGAAATTGGGGGAACATCTGGGGGTAACATTTCAACAAATTCAAAAATATGAAAATGGGACCAACCGTATTTCGTCCGGTTCATTATACAGAACAGCCCAATTCATGGGCGTTTCCATACTTTATTTTTTTCAAGACTTGGAACAGATCCAAACAAAGCCAGATTTACCAAAAAAAATGTATGCGCTTATGTATGACCTCCACAGAATTAAAAACGAAAAAATCAAAAAATCTATAAGCAATCTCATCAAGGCAATGAACGGTTTGTAGTGTTCTGCTAGGCCGTATGTTCTATCTTACAAGAATATATCCGATGAATATTTTCATTAGCAGGAACCACCCCATCTTTTCATTAGGCTTAATACAAAAGAATATTAGCGAAATAACGAATTCGCTAATATTCCACTTTAAATGTCGGACTGTCTTCTGGCCTTGTATTCCGTTTATCGTAAAGCCGAGTAGTGGCGATGTTTGAGTGGCCAAGCCATTCTTGTACCTTGGCAATATCTGAGCCGTGCTCCAGGGCATTGGTGGCAGCGGTTGCCCGTAATGAGTGCGGACTGAATCCCACAAAATCGCATCCCGCTTCTTTGGCATATTTCCGTATAATATTCTGATAGACCGCATCGGTAGATAAGGGCTTGTTCAGTCCTCCGCCGCGATTGTTCTTGACAGGACGAAATAGGGGACTGTTCAGATCATCTCGGTGGCCACTTGTTTCCATATATGCCTCTAGTAAACCTATTGTTTTGGGGTGAATGGGGATATACCGGATTTTCCCGCCTTTACCGTGGATGCAAAAGTACATAATTCCACGCCGTAATCTGATGTCTTTTACCTTCAATCCACAAAGTTCTTCCCGTCTCAAGCCGTGATAGAGCAGGGAAGCAAGAATGGCTCGATCACGTTTCCCTTTCAAAGTGTCTGTCGGTGGAGCGTTCAGTAGACGCCGAGCCTGGTCGTCGCTTACTGCAGGCGTTTTGCCTTCGTTGGCTCCTTCTTTTGGTCGGGCTACGCCTTTAACCGGATTATGGGTGATAGCATTAGCTTCGCATAACGCATCGAACAAAGAAGAAAGTGCGGAAAGTTTTCTCCGGATGGAGGCCGTAGCCAAAGATCGGGCTTCCAGGTCGTTACGCCAGGCAATGACGTGGGCACGGGTAACAATGCGGAATTCTTCCGGCTGAGTAATCCCCACGAAGCGCATAAAATCATTCAGGTCGTTTTTATAAGCGCGTCGTGTGCGCGGGTTCTCGATATTGGCAAACCACTCGATTTCCGGTGGAATAGTCGCCAACTGGTGGAATGCCTCGGCGGTCAGGATGTTTCCCTGATGGACGGTTAACGTTTTTCCAGTCATATTTCTTTTTCCTACTGCCAAATCAGGGTTCTATTTATAATGTCTCATTTAATAATGATAAAATAGGTTATCATTATTAAATAGAGAAGGGAAGGGGATTTATAATTTATACTCGGTATGGGTACAAATTTTTTGAAGAAACCAGTTAGATGAAGATTGATTGACAAAAATGATAAAATGTCGTATATTTGCATATAAGAAAAGTCGTATATTTGTAGGATATTCAAAGAAAAAATGTCTAATAAAAAGAAAAAAACATTAGAAAAACGCATTTATTACCGCCTTACTCGTAGCAAGTACGATGTGGTAATGAGAGAGGATTTCAAAGACTTATCGGATTACGATCAGGTTGGCCGTATTTTGCGTAAATTTGTTGATACTGGCAAACTTGTTCGGATCGGATATGGACTTTATGCCAAAACCACGATCTCTCCTCTCTCTGGAAACCTTGTTCCACGGAAAAGTCTAAACGCTTTGGCAAAAGAAGCCTTAACCCGTTTAAATATAGACGTTCGTCCTTCTAGTTATGATCAAGCCTACAACGAGGGTCGTTCTACACAGGTTCCAACAGGCAAAGTGATCGGAATTCGAGGAAGAATTTCCAGAAAAATTGGATATGAAGGCAAAAGGGTAGTTTTTGAACGTGTTCTCAGAAAACAAAGAAATTATTGAGTCCATAGCGTGGGAACTGAATGCGCAAGAATCCTTAATTGAAAAGGATTGGCTTGCAATGCGCCTGATGGCAGCGATTACAAAGATTAAACATGAGGGATTACAACTAGTATTTTCTGGTGGAACCAGTCTTTCCAAGGGATATGGATTAATTCAACGTTTCTCGGAAGACTTGGATTTCAAAATGAAATTTTCCTCAAAATCTACCCGTTCACAGAGAAGTAAATATCGTAAGCAGATCGTTGAAGCCATCCGAACGACGAATGCGGGATGGAAACTCAAGGATGATGATATCCTGGTAGGTAACCAAAGTCAGTTCTTTAGTCTTCAAATTGCATATCAAAGCATGTTTACGCCGATTGCCGCGTTGCGTCCCTATCTCAAACTAGAAGTCACATTTGCAAACCCTAGTTTCCCTTGTGAAGTGAAAAGCCTCACCTCTTTTGTTGCCCAAGCCCAAAAAGAACCGCCGGAAGTGGCTTCTATACTTTGTGTTTCTCCAGTCGAGACCGCGGCCGATAAACTCAGCGCGTTAACATGGCGGGTGCTATCTCGAAAACGAGGTTCACCAAAGGATGATCCAACCTTAATTCGTCACCTTTATGATTTGACGGCATTAGAAACAGCGGTGACTGGCAACAAGGATTTTTCACCGCTCGTTAAAATTATTTTTGCAAAGGATGTTGGACGCGGAAAATCCAGAGAAGACATTGGAAAACTAAACCACCTGGATCAGATTCAGGAAGCCTTACACATCCTGGAAACAGATCAGGAATATTTAGTAGAGTACGATAGATTTGTTACAGGAATGTCTTATGCGCAGGAACAGCCTTCCTTCGCGGATTCGCTACAAGCCATTTATAGGATCATGGCCATTTTATAATAAAGCATTAACTAATACTGTTAGTGCTAAATAGCGAATTCGCTATTTAGCAAAAAAGAGCAGGGATGAATAAAAAATCATAATAATTCTTCGAGTTTCCGGATCATATTCCGCAACTCTTTGGTCGGCAATCGAACCGTTTCGGCTTTTTCTAAACACAGGAGCGCGGCATATAATTCTTTAGATTTTACTAGCCCGTGTTTATGGATTTCATCAATGATCCATAGAACGCCATTATCGGTTAATGCTTTTCAAACTGTTTGGGTAAATTTCACAAATTCTTGCTCGGAAACATCCTTCCATTAATCAGGTTCTTACCATTCCGCCTAAAAAAGCCTTAAAAATGCTAATTAGTCCACACCATCAATAAACGTTTCAACAAAGTCTTTGATTTTGCTAATAATACGCTCTGAGATTGTGCTGCGTTCTTGAAGCTTAGGGCGTTTGCTCAAAATTCCTATAACATCATCGCGCATAGGCGTTTTCTGAGTGAATAGGTAATTACCAATAATTGTTTGCAATCTGTCTAAATCTAAACCTTCGGTTTCGCTGAGTTCTTCAACAGCTTTTTGTTTCTGTTCACTCCAATAAGTTTCAAACTCCTGACCAATATCATCACCTTTAGGTATTTTGGGGAAGTTAGTCGTTATAAATCGTTCGATGAGCTCTTTCTTACTTCTAAGTTGTATTTCTGTGTCGAGAATATTCAAAATAGTTTTACGTTGTTTTTCTTGTTCTGCGGGACGGGCGTTTTGTAGATTCTGCAATAGTAAAATAATATAACTAACATTGACCGTATCGCGACGAATAAGCTCTAGTTCAAAATCTATATCATCAAGAATAGAGACTTTTTCCTTTTCATTATTACCTTTTACCTTGTCATATAAATCAAGATACTTACTTTTGAAATCAGCCAAAACCTGCTCATCCATCGGCAGGTCATCAAAGGTAAATTGTGTAAAACAATCCAGCACATTTTTTATACGGATAATTTCACGAAAGGCTTGAATAAATTTAACTTCATCTTCCTCTGTTAGAAGCTCATCAACGCTTTCAACTGTTGGGGTAATAGCGTATAGGTTTTCAACAGCTTCACCGAATCGTTTAATATAATCCTCATAGGGTGCTAAGATAATATCTTCAATAGCATCTTTGTTTGCAAACAGCTCAATCGCCTTGTCTGTCGCGGGTTTCAAGTTACGGAAGCACACAACATTGCCTTGAGACTTCTTTTGCCCCATAATTCTATTGGTACGCGAATAAGCTTGTATTAATCCATGATATTTTAGGTTTTTATCAACGTATATGGTATTGAGCAATTTACTATCAAAACCAGTCAGAAACATGTTCACCACGAGCAAAATATTCACCTCGCGTTTTTTTACACGCTTGCCAATATCTTTGTAATAACCATAAAAGTTTTCAGTAGAATAATTTGTGCCATACATTTTGTTGTAGTCACTTATATATTCATCGAGCTTTTCACGACTATGCTTATTGATGGGCTTGTCATTACCATCGGACATAACATCAGTTTCAATAAATCCATTAGCATCGCTATCCTCTTCATTAACCGAATAAGAAAAGATAGTTCCGATTTGCAGGTTATGCTCACCAGCCTCTTTTTTATCTTTTAGTATCTGGTAATAAGCCATTAAAGTTTTGATATTTGAAACGCAAAAAATCGCTGTAAATTCGCGTGAGTGGGTTTTGCGGTCATGGTTGGAAATGATGTAATCGGTAATATTGTTCAGTCGCTCAGGGGCTTCCATAACCTCCGCCGTATCAATCGCCTCGACTTCAATGTCGGCAATACCATCCTTTTGTTTGACGGTACGGATATATTCAATCGAGAACTTCAGGACGTTCTGGTCACGTATAGCATCAGTAATCACATATTTGTGCAAGCACTCGCCGAATAAATCTTTAGTGGTACGCTTACCAAGTGCGTTTTTGGCAGCATTATCGGCAAAGATAGGAGTGCCCGTAAAGCCGAACATCTGTACATTACGAAAGAAAGTTTTAATGCGGTTATGCGTATCACCAAACTGACTGCGGTGACACTCGTCAAAGATAAATATCATACGTTTGTCTTGCAATTCCGTCATACTGGCCAGATATTTGTCTTTGCTGATTGCCGTATTGAGTTTTTGTAAGGTGGTAACAATAAGCGGGGTATCATCGGCAAATTGGTCTACTAGCTTCTTGGTGTTGTTGGTAGCATCAACACTGCCTTCAGAAAAACTGTTGAACTCAGTTATTGTTTGATAATCCAGGTCTTTTCTATCGACCACAAACACCACCTTATGAACGTGTGGCGATTGTGTGAGTATTTGCGCGGTTTTGAATGATGTAAGGGTTTTACCTGAGCCTGTTGTGTGCCAAATATAGCCGAATTTCTCGGTATTCAGGACTTGTTGGACAATCGCCTCAACCGCGTAATATTGATAGGGGCGTAAAACCATAAGCATATTTTCGCTTTCATTAAGCACAACATACTTGGTTATCATCTTTGAAAGCTGGCACTTTTCTAAAAATACGACTGCAAAATCACTAAGCTGCGTAATCTTGTTGTTGTCTTTATCCGCCCAAAAAAAGGTCTGTTTGAAATCCCGCTTGTTTACGGGGTTGTTGGCGTAATATTTAGTGTTTACCCCGTTGCTGATAATGAAGAGCTGAATATAGCCAAATAAACCATATCCAGCCGAAAAGGAATGACGATGATAGCGATTTGTCTGATTAAACGCTTCCTTCATCTCTAAACCACGGCGTTTAAGCTCAATCTGCACCAAAGGCAAGCCATTGACTAGCAATGTAACATCATAACGATTAGTGTATTTACCCTTCATCGTGATTTGATGGGTCACTTGATATTGATTTTTGCACCACTGAATTTGATTGATAAGTTCAATATAACCAACATCACCATTATCTTTGATATAGTCGATTCTCCCGCGCAGAATTTTAGCTTTATCAAAGATATTGCCCTTTGCCAACTTGTTGAGAACTTGGCGAAATTCCAAATCAGAAAGCAGAATTTTGTTATGTTTTTCCAGTTGCTTCTTAAGATTGACTAAAAGGGCCGCTTCGTCATCAATACGCACCTTATCAAAACCCAGTATTTGCAGTTGGGCTATAAGATTATTTTCTAACTCCTGTTCGGTTTGTGTAGTCATTCTTCGTATTCCATATCACTTTCTATTATAAAGTCGCCAAGCTCTATTTTATATGTCTCAAACTCTTGTTCAAAAAGAGCCTTGCTATATAATACAAGGCCACCTAGCGGGTGCTGTTCATCAAGATGGTCGTTAAATTTTGGATTACCATCATATAGAACTTCTTCTTCACAAAGTTGGTCTAGTCGACGAAGCATATAGGTACACAAATTATCAGTCACCCCAATAATCATTTCAGCAAAGTCAGCATCATTAACTTGGTCTTTTAAAGATGCGCGCCCGTGACTAATATCGCCGTGAGAGTTTCGAATTTCACCAATATAATGTATTACAGAGCCTAATCTTTTTACCAAATCAACATCTGAATAACCCCTGCCTTCCTGTAATTTAGAAAGAGACCGTTTGAATAGGTCAGATAAACCAGCATCTTTATGTGAATCAATAGGCTCTTGTGCCAGTAAATGAAGGGCTAACTTTGATATTCCCTCAATTAATGCTTTACATGTTTCAATTGATATATCAGGCTTTTCTTCTATATATTCTTCAATCAAAGTGAGGTGACTGTGATAGTATTCTAGATTATGCCGTTTTACCCTGTGTATTTCATTCTTTAATTTTTCCATAACTTACCCATCACACAAACATCTGTTGCAGCAAGCCTTTTTTAATGGTTTGCGCATGATTCAGCTCAGATTCTATTAAGTTGATTTTATCGTCAAGACTTGAAAGGAAATTAGCGATTTTGGTTTGTTCGTCGGGGTGGGGAATTATAATATTTTCTTTTGCAAAAGTGGATTTATTTACAATAGGAATAGCTTGAACAGCTGTGAGATTCCGAATGTGTGGCGCTTTATTGACCATAACATAATAAAGAAAATCTGGTATATTTCCATTCTTTGCGACTATTGCATTTATTTGCTGGTTTGTAACGCCATCACGACTTGATTGTGCAACTTTTCCAATTGTTGAGCCTATACACACAAAGAGAGTTGATTTAGCAGGAACTGGTCGTGCTTTTGCAAGCCCCTCTGGCGTAAGTGTTTTTTTTGTATACGTAACTTTGCCTCCATGCTCTGGAATATCTGCAGGTGAGAAAAATGGTATATTCCCATCATAGTAACTTGATTTTGTTGTATCTGGAGTGCTGCCAGTAATTACATCCCCTACAGCATCAACTCTCACTTTGTTCCAATCGGGGTAATCATTGCCGTTATCATCTTTAAAGCGGATTTGTTGGCTGAAGAGCTTTTGCATCATGCCTTTTTTATAGCGTTCTAAAAGATTCTTTTTCCTACCCAGCCACTCAAACTTCTTATCCACACTAGATAGGAATGCGGCGATTCTTTGTTGTTCATGCGGGGACGTACTAACATCCACTAAAACTGCCGATAATGACTCTTGCCCAATATTGTAGCGAGTACTACCGCCACTACGCGATGTAATATCTTTCCTTGCTTTACTGGTTTTTAAAAGAAAGTCAAAATATTCGGAGTTCAGCTTTGTTATAGGACGACCGCGAATAACAAATCCACCAAATGTTGCTGTTTGTTTTTTGTCAAGGTAGATATTGCTCTGCCCCACATCCTCACGTGTTTCTGAACTGCGCTGAAAAATAATATCACCAAAGACAACCTCGTTTTTCTTGAACTCTTGGTCTGAAATAGAGACGCTTCCAATTATACTTTCAGATGTAATTGGGTGGTCAGCAATAATATCCAACACATTGATAAATTTGTGACCAGAACCATACTGAGATTTATCTGCATTTACTCCATTCTTAAATACAAAAAAATCCCCAAGCCGTTTTTCTTCCCACTCCCCACTAAACTCAGGAAACCGCAAGACGGGCACATTATGTTGTTGTGTTTCTGTCATTATGCGCTCACCTTAAACGGGCTAGATATGCCCAGTTCTTCACAAAAATTCGCAATCTCTGCATCCGTTTCCTGCATATCATTCTCTAAGGCTTGCAGCTCTCTGACAACCGCTTCAATATCAATTACCTCTTCTTCTTCAAACGTATCCACATAGCGCGGAATATTTAGGTTATAGTCATTTTCTTTGACCTCATCAAGCGATGCAACATAGGCGTATTTTTCTATATTCTCGCGCTTGCTATAGGCTTCCATAATTTTGTTAACATGCTCATTGGTTAGAGTATTTTGATTACCAACTTTCTCAAAATACGCACTTGCATCAATGAACATAATATTATCATCATGCACACGGCATTTTTTGAAGACTAAAATACAGGCAGGAATGGACGTACCATAAAATAAATTAGCAGGCAATCCAATGACCGCATCCAGATAGTTTTGGTTTTTTATCATATATTTACGGATTTCGCCTTCTGCTGCAACTCTGAACAACACGCCATGCGGCAATACGATAGCCATAGTACCGCTGTCATTCAGCTGGTAAATCATATGCTGCACAAAAGCAAAGTCTGCCTTAGTACTTGGGGCGATGCGCCCATATTGGCTAAAGCGGTCATCGGTTTCATTCAGCGGGTTATCCTTACCCTTCCACTTAGCAGAAAACGGCGGATTAGCAACCACCGCATCAAACCTATGCTCAAGGTGCTGCGGATGTTCCAACGTATCTTCTTGGCGAATATCAAATTGACTAAAATGCACATCATGCAAAATCATATTCATGCGCGCAAGGTTATAGGTAGTACGGTTTAATTCCTGACCAAAAAACTCCCCAACCTTGGCTTCTTTCGCGATACGTAACAATAGCGATCCAGAACCGCAAGTAGGGTCATAAGCATGTTTAAGTTGCTTCTTATCCAGCGTTACAATCTTCGCTAAGATTTTTGAAACCTGTTGGGGAGTATAAAATTCACCGGCTTTTTTTCCCGCACCGGATGCAAATTGTGCAATCAGATATTCATAAGCATCACCAAGAACATCAGATTCAGAATCCTCCAGCGCAAAATCAATTTTATCCAAATGAGCAAGCACCTTGGCAATAAGCAGGTTTCTAGCCTCAGGAGCACGGCCAAGTTTAGAGCTATTTAAGTCCATATCTTCAAATAGCTGGTTAAAGTCATCTTCGCTATCCGTTCCCATTGTGCTTTGTTCAATAGAATTCAGGATAGATTGCAAATCTTCTAGGATAAAATTACTTGTCGCATCTTCGTCATTTTCATCAATCTTGATATTTCCTTTTATCGTAATGGCGTGAAATAGTTCATTGGGACGAAGGAAATAGCCTAATTTAAGCAAAGATTCTTCTTTGATTGCTTTAATGTCGTCTTCCTCGGTAACATCTGCATAATCTTTAATGTTTTCGGTCTCAAGCAACCTATTGGCAAAAATATGCTGTTTTTCAGACAGGTACTTATAGAAAATAAAACCAAGAATATAGTCGCGAAATTCATCTGCGGACATTTTGCCACGCAACTCATTAGCGATATTCCAAAGCTGTTGCTCAAGTCGTTTCTTCTGTTCTTCCGTCATAATGGCCTTTTATCCGTTGTTTATTAGATACTTGGTACGTTCATTTTCCGCATTACTATCTTGCCGGCTCTTCTATACTTATAGTTTTTTTTGAAGATGTGACAACAACAATCACATTGTAAGAGCAACAACATAAGCAAAGTTATCTAATTAAAAGGAGTAAGCGAGTAACTGTAAAGCCATGTTCTCTATATCCTCCCTCATATACAAAATCTCCAAGCACTCCTCCGGTATAGCCTCAATCCCATAATAAGACCCCGCGATTTGCCCGCATATTGCAGCGATAGATCCGCATCATTCCCCAGATTTACAGCGGCCAGAACAGCGTGAAACTATCGGTTGTCAGGAAAACCAACATTCCCCGCTGGGTCGAAATAATTAATTGGCCTATAAATTTTATTTGACAAAAGTATCCAATTCAGATAAATTTTAATGGTTATAATGTAATATGGAGAAATAAATGTCTGAGAAAATCAACGAGACACGAAAGACAGTTAGAACTGACGAACTTGATGCGCTGTCTTCTGAAGAAATCAACGCGTTTTTGGCTAAAAATCCGGATGTTGAGATAGATATTCCAGAGGAATGGTGGAAAAACGCTAAATGGACTTTTGATAAAGAAGATCCTTCTAAGGTGCTTTGTGTATCTGGGCCAACAGATCCGGAGAAAGTTGAGAAATAAATTTTGGATATTGAATGGGGAGAACATTCAAAAAAAGGGATAGATGAAAAAAACATAAACAGAAAAACAGTTGAGCAAGTCCTCCAAAATAGCCCTTACATCTATGACATGGCTAACGAAAAATACTCAGTTATACCAGAAAATGAAAATCATTTTCTTACTATAGGTTATTCTAAAGATGGAGAATTTTCTAAAAAACCGATGACGGTTTACTTTGGTGTTGAAGGAACCAAGATCAAACCCTATATAGCGGGCCCATCCACAAAAAACCATATTGAACGATTTCAGGAACAACGAGAAGTTTTGAAGGCAAATCCCCTACGAGAAGTTAAAAAAATAAGGGACAAAGAACCGTTAAAAATACCGCAGAAAAAAGTTCATAAACGAGATTCTGCTTTAAATAAACTGCACAGAGAAAAAGAAAATTTTAAGACGACTAATAAAAAGGTTGATAAAGAAAAAGTCGTCCAAGCTTATAAAAAAGCAAGAGATAAAAACAGAAGCCAAAAACAAAACTCTAAAGAAAAGTCAAAAAACTTGAAAAAAGGAAAGGAAAGGGATATTTAATTTTCCTCATATTTTTCGTTCAAAATTTCGTATATACATGGTTCCTTTTCTCTCCCGTTTTTACTATCACTTTCTCTTATCCATTTAATCTGGCGAAACAAAAGATTCGTCCAGATTGGCTTAAGATTAACCCCTTTTAAACGAATATCTCGATCTGGATATCCAATAACAATTTCTTCCGCAGAATCCGAATCATAAGCAATTTCCGTCACATGATCATAGGGTAGCGCAAAACTAATACCCTTTTTTAAACAGAATTCTAACATGAAGATTATTTGGTTTTCTTTCCCTAAACCATACGATTGATCATCTTCAGAATTATCTTCAATATTAGGCGTAAATTTCCCTGTATACCTACTCAAATCCATGTTGAGTAACAATCCTCTCAAACTGTCTTCCCTGAAGATATCTGTTTTTTGCTTTATGCTGCGTTATTCTTGCCTACTGCATCAAACATTTCAGCCAGTGTTTTTCTTTCTTCTGGGCGGAAATTATTGGAAACAGGAATGTAAAACCCCTGTGTTTTACTGGGATTTTGTTTTTCAACAACAGCGTTGTTAAACTGTTTTGATTCTATTTGATTATCAATAGCATCAAGAATGCGGTTAAAATAATGATATTCAGCAATTTTCCATTGAATAAAAAGAGAAGCACCCCCACAAATAAACCAAACAGAAAAACCAACACAAACTTCATAATAAAATAGAACGGAGCCAATAGAAATAAGCAAAAAAGGTTCAAGGATTTTAATAGTAAAATCAAACCTACAACCTAGAAGACAAAGCCAAGGAGTACCAGAATACCTTGAATGAAATAAAATACCCTTACGGTATTTATTAAGCCCAAAAAGATAATGAATTATGGCTAGTACGATAGATAAAGAAGATACAATATAAAGAAATTTGTATTCATCATAATAACCGTAACGAATAATGTGAAAAGTATCAATGGAATTAGAAGTATCAAACAAATAGAACAATATTACAGAATATTTAACGTAAAAACCAAGAAAAATACTAGAAACAAAAATCATAAGAGGCGAAACGTTTCTAACGCCAAAATTATAATGCAGAAAAACCTCAAGAGTTAACCCCGAACACCGCATAATCCAAGACGCAAAAGCAATAGGCCACCATACTTTTTTCATATTATACCTGCTTAAATACGGATTTAATGTATCTGTTTCCACCGATTGTTCTACCAGATACAAATACTATACCTTCAACACAGTTGTTGTTTCTAGGCCCACCAGTTTGTAGAGATTGAAACACCTGCGGCTTAACAAGCCAGTCTTCTATTTCCTGCCAGTTGTAACTATCCCCCGTCTCCCCTGCCCTTGTCTGCCCCCCAAAACTCATACGGTATGTGGTGCCTTTTGAAATCAATTCAGCCCCATACATATTTGTTATCGTGCAATCGTTCTGATGAAAGATTTTAGTTTTTAGATTACCAAGTAAAGCCCTTGCCTCGTTATCAGCCTGTGGGCCACCACCTAATGCCATATAAACCAATGGAAGATTTTGAGTAAGATAAACGGACATTGTACGAGTAGAACGTGCTGTTGATTGAAACATAATATCTTGCGAAACAAAGAAGTGTTGCGCCTCGTCCGCCCATAGGAATATTGGTAAATCGTTATTATTAATATCTCTTTCTTTAGCGGCACGCTGAAACATAATTTTACATATTATTTGTGCAATCCGTCCAACATCACCGAATAATTCAACCGGCATATCAACAACCCATATTGCGCCGTGATGGCATAATTCAGGGGTAAAGTTAGTGTCTTGGCAAAACATATCATTTAACACACCCCGAAGAAGAAAATTGGAAATAGAGGTAAAAGTAGAAACGACAACAGAGCGGGTTTTTTCGGCTAAAGTAGGAAATCTGTTTAGCCAATACTTAAAGGTTTCGTTAGCATCTCCTTCATATCCGTGCTTTATTTGGGATTCGTTAATTAATCTAAAACACGTACTAAATTTCTGCCAATCTTTCGAGTGAATAATCTCAAGAGACATAGGGGCTGAAAGGATTATTTCGTCAAGTAATCCAATAGTTAATTTCTCACCAGATAGTCTTATTAATTCAATCGAATTTGCTAAAAGTTCCTTTGCTGCTCTTTCCCAATAAGGGTCTCTAGCACTTGTGGAACCATTACCCTTATCAAAAGCATCCATTATTTCATAGAATAAAGAAACAAGATTTTGAGTAAATCCACCCCCTCTACTCGTACGCGAAAGTTCATAATCAAGAAAGTTAAAGTGCCATTTGTTTTCAGGACACATAGTTATTAGATTATCTAATGGAACACCTGTAAACTGGCAGTATTTTTTCCAAACGTCCAACTCGTCTTTCTTGACTGTTAGTACAAGCCCACCATAACCAGCACTTATAAACGACTTCGCAATAAAACTACCGCTACCGGAAGTCTTACCGCTACCAATAGAGCCTAATATAAAAGTCCCTTCACACGCATCCCTAACAGTCCAGTCGTCCTGTTGGGTCCACCAAAGTATTGGATAATCAAGAGAATGAGGATTATCCGAACGGTTGATATTAGATGATTTATTTTTTCGCCATAGCATTTTCGATAAAATCCTTAAGCACCGCTTAGGGGAGATGTCTGAAACTTATACTTGTGCTATACTACCATATAAAGAAATCATAGGTCAGGGCTGTAAGAAAGGGTAAATGGGATGTTACGAATCACCCCATCAGTCAGTGTTTCTGCCGCTAAAACATACTATACCCAAGGCCTGAGCCAGGAAAGTTACTATTCCCAAGGACAGGAAATCATCGGCCAATGGTATGGAAAATCTGCCGAACTCTTGAACCTGAAAGGACAAGTTTGCCAAGAGCAATTTGTAGCCCTGTGCGAAAATAAACACCCTAAGACTGAAAAAAAACTTACTCCTCGAACAAAAAATAACCGTAGAGTTGGTTACGATTTTACCTTTGATTGTCCAAAAAGTGTTTCGCTTGTCTATGCCCACACACAAAATAAAGACATTCTTTCCGCATTTCGTGAGTCTGTTCACGAAGCAATGCAGGAAATAGAAACAGACATGCAAACCCGCGTTCGACGTAGTGGAAAAAATGAAGATCGTAAAACGGGCAACATGGCTTGGGCGGAATTTGTCCATTTCACAGCGCGACCAGTTTCCGAAAAATCCATTCCTGATCCTCAATTACACTCCCACTGTTTTGCCTTCAATGCCACTTATGATGACCAGGAAAAAAAATGGAAAGCGGGTCAATTTGGCGCAATCAAACGAGATGCTCCCTATTACCAGGAAACCTTTCACAGTCGTCTTGCCGAACGCCTTCAAAATCTTGGTTACGGGATTGAGAGAACTAAAGATGGTTGGGAAATTGCGGGTATTCCCCGAACTTTGATAGACCAGTTCTCAAAACGTACCGCCCAAATAGAACGCGTTGCCCAGGAAAAAGGAATTACCGACGCCAAGCAAAAAGCCGCTCTGGGGGCAAAAACCCGCAAAGGGAAACATCTAGGCCTTTCGATGGAAGACTTAAGGCTTGCCTGGGCGTCCCAGATCAACGAAACCGAAAAAAGGACCCTAGAGGACGCTTGCAACAAAAAAACACCCCCAGAGGGCATTTCTGGGCGCCAAGCAATAGAACACGCCGTTCAACATACCTTTGAACGGCGTTCTGTGGCCTCGGATCGCCAAATCATGGCCGAAGCCCTGCGTTACGGGGTTGGTTCAGTCACTGTCCAGAAAATCCGGCAAGAATTCCAGAATAGCGGTTTCCTGATACATAAACGCGATGGAGAAACCTTAACCACGACTAAAAACATCCTTCGGGAAGAAAAATCAATGATCGATTATGTCCGCGCCGGTCGGGGGACCTGCAGACCCTTCGTTCAGAAAGAATATGTTGTCAAAGATGCTCGGCTAAACACAGGACAAAAAAACGCAGTTCTTCACGTTCTTCAATCTCCAGATCGGGTAACCGCCATTCGGGGAAAAGCGGGTGTCGGGAAAACCACCTTAATGAAAGAGGCCGTAAACGCGATTGAGGAAGGCGGGAGAAGAGTATTTCCATTCGCCCCTACCTCGGAGGCCTCTCGCAAGGTTTTACGTATGGAGGGCTTCAAAAATGCCGATACGGTACAACGTCTCCTTGTCGATAAAAAAATGCAGGCTCAAACCAAAAACCAAGTCATCTGGATCGATGAGGCTGGACTATTGGGGGCCAATACCATGAACCGAATCTTTGAAATTGCAAAAAAACAGAATTCCAGAATTGTTCTCTCTGGCGATAGTCGCCAGCATACCAGCGTTGAACGCGGAGACGCCCTGCGTATTCTAGAAAATCAAGCGGGATTGCGTTCCGCTCTTATTTCTGAAATTAAACGTCAGAAAGGACACTACAAGGAAGCCGTTGAACAATTGGCGAAAGGCGATATTAAAAAGGGCTATAAAATCCTTGAGAAAATTGGTGCGATTAAAGAAATATCTGATGCTGATAGGAACAAACAATTGGCTTCTGATTATCTCAAAACGCTTGATACAGGAAAAACGGCTCTGATTGTAACTCCTTCCCACAAAGAGGGCGACAAGGTCACTTCGCTCGTTAGGGAAGGATTAAAAAATGGCGGGGCAGTAGGAAAAGAAGAATGTGAAATTTTCAAGCAAAGAAACCTCAACTGGACAGAAGCGCAACGGGCGGATGCGCGGAATTATTTACCTGGAATGAGGCTTCAATTGAACCAAAATGTGGAAGGTCTGGTTTATGGAGTACGCGCCAAAGGTTTGGATGTTAAAACAGTGCGGGTAAAGACTTTCAAACGTGGAGAAAAACTAGAAGTCCAACAAATTAACAATCAAGGGAATTTGTTGGTTAAGCGTAAAGATGGTAGTACCTCCCTTCTCTCCCTGAAACAGGCCAAGCGTTTTCAAGTTTATGAAGCCGGTTCCCTTCCCTTGGCGTATGGAGATAAAATCCGTATTACCCAGAACGGATATTCCCTGGATAAACACCGACTTAACAATGGAGTTATTTACAAAATCAAGGGATTTTCTGATGAAAAAAACATCATTCTGGAAAACGATTGGGTCATTCCTCATGACTATGGTAATCTGACTCACGGGTATTGCGTTACTTCACATGTTTCTCAAGGAAAAACCGTTGATAGAGTTTTTATTGCACAAAGCGCGGATTCCTTTCCAGCGTCATCTCGTGAACAATTTTACGTTTCTGTAAGCCGTGGCCGAGAGAAAGTTACGATTTACACGGACGACAAAACCGCACTAAAAGAATCCATCTGGAAATCGGGAACGCGGTTATCGGCTACGGAACTAACGAAAGAAACACCGGAAAAGAAAAACAGTGAATTTGCATTTACCGTTAACCGTTTGAAAAAATACGCTCGCTCAATAGCGGGAAAAGCAAGAAACGCTATTGTAGAAAAATACGGAAGGCCGATATCCAATGCTCAAGGAAGACTACACCAACTACAGCAAGAATATAAAAAAGAAAGAGAACGAGAATACGGCCTCGAACGATAATATATCCAAAATCTATGGATTGGTAAAAGATCGTTTGAATGTTTTTATGTTGGATGTGCGACAGAAAAACGGGGACAAGATTGCCCTTCCCTACTCCTACCTAACGGCCATGTATCTTCATGGATCGGCGGAAATCCGCCTCAAATTCACCGGTTGCACTGTCACCCTAAAAGGACGCAATCTGGATCATCTTTACGTCTCTTTGTTAAACCATCGGGTTGAATACGTTAAAGAAGAAGATCCCCTTTATGATGAAGGAGAAGAATCCGATCCGTTTATCGGGGAAATCGTGATAGAGTAAGTTTTTATCTCTCTTCTTGGTAATAGGAATATTTCATCTAGTCTTTTTCTGTCGTGATTCGTGAAAGATGCGTTCCGGACTGACCCGAAGGCCAGCCCAGAACGATGGTATTTACGACTGCTTGTGTTCATATATCCAATTTTGCGCGGCTTTCACTACCTCACTCAACAACGGTAATTCCATCGGTCTGAACGTTGCTGCACGTTGCCATTTATCGTCTTTTTTGTATAAACGCGATACTGTTACCGTGTATTGATCACCATCTTTGTTTTCGTTAAACCAAATCGATGCCTGAATGGTTCCCAAACGAATGTCGTGATCGGG
>Ga0307988_1000520_pt1 | contig 26445 bp, 21 predicted proteins | sample EllFjometagen183_FD_203166 | JGI IMG/M metagenome (GOLD analysis project Ga0307988, IMG submission 203166) | Marine microbial communities from Ellis Fjord, Antarctic Ocean - #183 | ecosystem: Environmental > Aquatic > Marine > Unclassified | place: Southern Ocean | collected 2014-10-08 | reverse complement strand
AATACAAATCGGTCTTACATATGTTTTAAAAAAACCGCTTGAATCGGACAGGAATAGTATGGCCAAAAAAAAAATAAAAAATATCGCTTGTTTTGTTCCTGGTGCTCTATATGTGGGGTTGCATTTTGTCTCGATTGAGCCCTACAAAAGCCAGTACACGCCCTTAAATAAAGCATCATACTGGATCTTTATAGACATATTGGTCACTTATTAAGCACCTTAAGATGCCTGAAGGAAAATTTTGTCTGGAATGATATCCCAAGTTTTTTTATTTTCAGAATAATTTAATTGATTCCGCCCTCTCAAGGATGAGGATATGAGAGGGCGGAATATCACGCTATGGCAACGTCCTTAGAAACCAAATGGACCAGGTTCGAAATAATCACCTGGTCCATCAGGTATACCATCATGTGAATTTGGTGTAGGTCCAGGACTGTTTTTTGCGTTAACTGTACCAAAAGCTAAACCTACAAAAATCATTACAACTAAAATCATTATCCACTTTTTCATTTTTACCTCCATGGTTAAGTAATTTGAATCTTGATATAAATAATTTTTTTTCAAATTTAGATTTGCATATGTCATGCCAATAATTATGGTTTTATATAAGCACATAGATTTTAAGAGAAATATGTAACAAATATAGCATAAGAATAAATATTATGATAGTTGAATATCCCCACTTATAATTAAATATCATCATCCTTGTTTATACGGATGCTACAAGAATAATGACCCTTTCACTATTGATAAATCCATTTTCAAAAACGAGTACAGCTTTCTATAGGAAAAGAAGAAGAGCTCATTTACAGTAGAAAAGAAATTTTTATTTGTTCATAAAAAATCGTAAAATTGTTTGGATATTCACTTTACAATCGCTCAAATTCTGAAAAATATTTTTCGAAATCAGCAACTATAAATTTGATATATTAGAAAAATTACAGCACAAGATTGGCTTGTAACAGTGGTTGAGGCTCGTATAGTGGAATCAAAATTTCAAAACTGAGAAAGTGTCATATATCATATATTTGGGCTCCCAAATTTCGTCAGGACTGAGCCTTATGAATGCTTATTGTCGCTGCAAGGTTCCGGACATCCATGAGTGATACCAAATCAATTAAATGCCTTTAAAATTAAGGCCCAGGGCGTTTGATTATAGAAATATTTCGGGGTCCTTGATTCCTAACAAAAATTCCGTCGATAGCTTATTATTTCTATCCAAAATAGCCACAGATCCTAATGATACCTTTGATATCTTTGACAATTTAAGCTTTTTAAAAATTTTGATGAAGATTTTTTTCCTTGAAACCAATCACCTATAAAATTAGATATCACAGGTTTAGGCACAACATAAAATTAAAATCTCCCATGGCAGAGTTAAACAACCAAAGGTCTGCAAAGCAATTGCAAATAGTGTGCATTTCCAGTGGGCGATTGTGCATTATTCTGAGGTCTTGGTTTGCCGTTAGTTAGAGTAATCAAAACTATTAAAGTGGGTCAAATTGATGTGGTATCCTTGACATATTACAAAGCCCGAACCGGACATCTAAATGGTGACATCACACGTTTTACCTCAGTTGACCCACAATCAAAGTAGATCAGTTAACCACATTTCTTTTCGGCATGTTGCCTGTGTGCTTGGAAATAGGCATCGACGTCAGGAGGGATCGAAGTGAAGCGAATCATGTGGATCTTTCCATTCTGTTTTGACCGCTTGATCACCTTCCCGTAGAAATACTTGGTCGATAATTTTGCATCCACATCTTCCAAACTCATCTTGAAGTTAGCCAGAACCTTGATCGGCTTCAATAAAGTAATTTCAGCACAATCTTTAGAAAGCCTGACCAAAAAGCCTTCAAACCCATTATTCCCACCGTCTTTGCTTTCAAGCACCGTGCACCGTATTGGAATTGACCATGCCAAGGTGACCAGGCTTGCCTTTTTCCTCTCCAGAGCCAGATTGTAATCTCCAGCAAGACCGCCCACCTCATAAATTTTTAGAGGCGCTTCCATTCCTTTGGGATGTACATCTCGCTGAGCGTCAATGCGCAAAAGCTGACCCACTTGTTGGCGAACGGATTCGGAAATGAGAATTTGTCCACCCACGGTATAAGACTCGATCCGGCTGGTTATGTTGACACCGCTACCGACAACACTGTATTTGCTCCGCTTGCTTGATCCAATATTGCCAACAATCACCTCGGTATCGTTTATGCCAATGCCCATTTCCAACTCAGGGAGGCCCTGTATGCAATTCTTTTCGTTTATTCGGGCCATAGCGTTTTGCATGTCAATGGAACAGGCAATGGCGCGTTGGGCACGATCAGGCATCTCTTTTGGTGCGCCAAAAATGATGAGCAACGCGTCACCGATGATCTCATTGATAGTGCCGTTGTATTTCAAAATAACTTCCACCATGACCTCGAAGTATGCGTTGAGCATCTGAACTACTTTTTCAGGCTCAAGGCGTTCGGAGAGAGCTGTAAAACCTCTCAGATCAGAAATCATTATGGTGACCAGTCGCCGTTCACCTCCTAGTTCCAAAGCTGAAGGGTCCTCGATGAGTGAATTCATCACCTCGGTCGAAAGGTAGCGACCGAACATCTTCTTCAGAAATTCAGCGAGCTCAGTTACCTGTTTTTCCCGTTTTTCTATAACGCCCTTTTGCCAGAAATTCATCCGTATCGTGGCCTCACGTTGATATGTGGCAAACACACAGATGCCGTTGAGGCCACCGAGAAAAAGAAACTGCAAAAACGCGTCGACTGTGTTCAGGTTGCTCAAAAAAAATGCCACGAATATGAATCCAAACCAAATAGCATGTATCACTGGTACTGAATAGATAAACCTTAAGGGTAGGGCAAGAGACACTGAAACCAGGTGTAAAAGGATCGCAACCCAAACATATGTTTGGTAATTTGAACCTTGAAGAATAATTATGCCATACGCGTAAAACCAACCGAGCAGAACCCCGATTACCGAAAATGTAAGTTGCATATAATGAACGCCGGGTGGCAGGAAACGAAAATAGAGAAAAAGCAGTACAAGGATTCCCAAGCCGCAAAATAAAATATTGCGCGGAAAAGTTAGATGCGGGACAAACACCATAATCACACCCAACCCGAGGGAGAAGATAAGTACAATCCATGGGAAGTAGGCAAGTGTGACACGAAGAGCATTTTTTTCATACTCGTCGAGAAATGTATTCTCTAAGACCGGGTCTTTGAAGGAAAGGGTAAAACGATTGAGTTGGCTGCTTTCTATAGAGTTCATAGAATTTTCCACATATTAATGGTTAAATCAAACAGTTGAAAATCGGAGACCCTCACCAGAAAATCAATATGTCAGCAGGTTAAAAATTCAGTAACATCCTTAAGGTGTAGACATTCGTTGAAACTGAAATATTGATTCCTTATCTCAAGTCTGATTTAGATTTTGGTATATTGAGAGTATCCAAGTATAGCCAGAATTAGTGATACCGCTGTATCCATTTAGTCAATAAGATTTGCATTATTCATAAAGTTTCAAAAGCTCTACGATTTGGTATCTTTGAATCTAGGTATTTGTCACCAAGTCAAAATAGAAGATACCACCATGTATTGCTTTTTTTGTTTGTGGATCAGACTCACGTTATACAAATCAATATGAAAAAGCAACAATCTCATGAAATTTCAGTAGATTGAAACCCCACAATGTACCGGTATACATGGTCACTGGCCATGAATTTGAAATAGGCAGAACTGGAGGAAGAATTGTGGGGTGATCCACCTTGAGATCCGGGTGATCCTTATACGTGTGTGTGTCGCTTTTGAAAAAAATTTAAAGACCACAACATCTGGTAAAGACCAAATTTCCTATTTTTAATGTGAAATTCATCTGGTACCTTCCAGAATAATTGATGTTGTGAATTTGTGAGAGTTTTTCAATCTCACTCATACACATTCATGACTCAATTATTCTATATGGGACAAGGCATTTGTAAATGAATCAATTCTTCGGTAAATTTTATTGGAGATAAAAAACCTTTATTGGAGGAAGCATATTCAGGAACTCAGCCAGTGATTATTATGTCTATCATTATGGGGTGAAAGGCTTATTTAAAAGGGTGTTCATTTTTTCGTCCAGTGCTTAGTGGCAGTCAAAATTCGGTAGCGTCTGTTTGTATCCACAAGGTCCTCCTTTTTAAATCTACGCCAGGTACCACATATTGTGGTTTGATTGTTTTTGAAAAACACACGGTTGACAAAGATAGTCTGAAGGGAATTTTAGAGTCCTAAAACGTCCAGGCTGTAGCCAGAAATAAACCCAATAAATTTTCCGGATTGACCTGTCAGATCTTAAAAATTTTTATCAAGATTTGAATTGATATCATTCATACTCTGAATGTCGTATGGCAATTCCCGTTAGGATAATTAATTGTAATTTAATGAAAATTTTATTATCATCGTTCTGAATTTTAATTCGATTTGAGGTCAGAAAAAATAAGATCGATGACTTCAGCAAGTTTTGGTATGTCTTCTTTACAGGTGTTAAAAATTTCTTCAGCATCGATGTTGAAATAATCGTGGACTACGATGTTCCTCATCCCTTTTATCTCTCCCCAAGGAATGACAGGATAATTTTTTAAAAGGGACTGATCAGTTATTTTATCTATTTTTTTGACAAGTTCGCCGATCACAATCAATGGCATGCACAGCAAATCAAGTCGTTCTATTCCTTTTGGTGAATTTGTTAAATCCGAAGCGGTATCTATGAATTGAACTCTCAGTTGAATCTTATTTAAGCAATCTTGTATTTTATCCAACAAATCAGCAAGAATTTCTGAATCATACATAAATAACATCCTTTGTGATTCGTTCCTTCAAAAGAGGACTCAAATCCTCCCGATAGGTAACAACATCAACAGGTACTCCAAGAAAATCTTCCAAGCTCATTTTTAAACCGATTCTGTTTAACAAATTTCGTTTGTTTAGCTCAACAACTATATCTATATCGCTATTTTCATTAGCGGATCCTCTGGCAACGGATCCAAAAACGCCCATTCTAGTAACACCAAATCGTTTGGATTGTTCTTTTTTGTATTTTTTCAATAGGGCTATGATATGCTGTTGATTAATCATTATCCTTATCCATGTCTTGTTTTAGATGTCCAAAAATTATAGGCTTTTATATCCATCACGTCAAATTAGATTTTGAAATGTGGAGCAAATCTGGTAACAGACCTTGAAATAAAAGCTTTTATCAAATCTAAGGCTCACAAATTTTTGAAGAATCTGAGATCCAAATTTCAACGGAAAACTGTTTTGATTCGTATTGGTATCATCAAGGTCTTAATGCTTATTACCTGATTCTCTTCATATTCGCTAGGGTGTTTTCTTACTTGTAAGAGTCTTTCAAAGGGCGGTTTTTCTTTTTAAATGGCTTTGATCTGTTTTTCTGGTATTTTATTGGTTTGGAAGTGATGACCTGCTTTTGCCTTTCCTTGGCCTGGGGGTTTTTTTCCACAAAAATTTTTTCCAGGGTAAAGGGGTCTATGCCTGTATAATACATGAGAGTTGAAAATGTTGAAGGGGTGGGGGTGAAGATCTGAACCTGTTCCGGGTTGGTCTTAAGTTTTTCAGAAGTAAATTTTTTTAAGTCCGTCATATCCCCCAAAGTACATCCGGGATGGGCCGCAATGAGATAATAGGTTAAAAATTGGTTTTTATGGGATTTTGCAGACAATCGGTCAAATGCCTCCTTAAAGTCCAGCAGGTCGTCGATTCCCTGCTTGCCCATGAGACTGAGGACCTTTTTGCCGGTATGTTCCGGTGCCACCTTCATCTGGCCGGAAACATTATCCCGGGTCAGTTTTTCAAGATAGGCCTGTCCGTGTTTTTTGTCTTTTAAAATCAGATCATAACGGATACCTGAATTGATAAAGACCTTTTTGACCCGGGGCAGGGCTTCAATTTTTTTGATCAGGCTTAGCTGATGGGAATGGTCCGGTATGAGACTGGTACATATTGTGGGGAAAAGGCAGCGCTTGTCCGGGCAGGCTCCTTTTTTTAATTTTTTTTTGCATTCATATCCGTACATATTAGCGGTTGGACCGCCAAGGTCCATTATATATCCCTTAAAATCCTTGTACCGTGTCAGCAGTTCTGCTTCTTCAAGAATGGAGGTCTGGCTTCGGTGTATGACAGTTCTGCCCTGGTGGACTGAAATTGCGCAGAAGTTGCACTCTCCGTAACATCCATAATGGGTGGGGATTGAGAATTTAATGGTATCCAGGGCTTTGACCGAGCCATTGTCCCTGTGAAAGGGGTGCAGATCCCGTTCAAAATCAAGGGCATGGATAGCATCCAGCTCTGCAGTAGTGCTGTAGGGTTCCGGAGGGTTCAGAACCAGATACCGGTCATTGTGCTGCTGGCAGATTCCTTTGGCCGTGGCAGGCTCGTTGTTTGCATAAAAAAGTGTAAAACTTTTAATATATTGGTTCTTGTCCTTTTGTACAACTTCAAAGGAAGGCAATTCAATCCCTTTTTTATTCTTTGAAATATATCCGATACCCTTTATGTTACTGGTATTTTCTTTTTCTCTCAAGGCCGCTGCAAGGTTGACTATACTGGAATGGGCCATGCCGTAAACCAGGTAATCAGCCCGGCTGTCAAACAGGATGGAGCGCCTGATCTTGTTGGACCAGAAATCATAATGGGCAATCCGTCTCAGGCTGGATTCTATCCCGCCCAGGACAATGGGTACCGTGGGTTTGAAATAACGCCGGATCAGATTGGCATAGGCAATAACAGCCCGGTCCGGTCGGCAATTGTTAATCCCTCCCGGGGTATAGTCATCCTTTTGCCGTCGTTTTTTGGATGCCGTATAATTGGCCACCATGGAATCCACAGCACCCGCGGTAATTCCCCAGAAAAGCTTTGGCTGCCCCAGCCTGGAGATGTCGTCCGGTCCCTCAATATCCGGCTGGCCAATAATGCCCACCTTATATCCCTTGTCTGAAAGTATTTTTCCGATGAGGCTTACTCCCATGAAGGGGGAGTCAATGTAGGCATCTCCTGTGACCAGGATAATATCCAGTTGTTTTATGCCAAGTTTTTTCAATTCATCCGGGGTGGTTGGAAGAAACATGCTGGGTACAATGGCTCCAGAAGGGTTTAAAGTTCAATAAATATTTTAATATACTAAATAAAGGGGCAGAATACAATATTGGTGTGATTGATTAAAATTCAAGCCATTTAAAAGCTCGCACAAAAATACAAGGTCACCAAGAGACCTACAGCCCTGTATCTTAGTGTCTTCGTGCCTTTGTGCGAGAATAATATTTTTCAGGCAGCCATCAACAGCCATATGCCTGCCACGGCAATAATTGCACCGCCAAAGGCCCGGCTGGATACATGTTCCTTGTGAAGGTAAATTGAAAAAGGAATAATACACACAGGTGTCATTGACAAAAAAGTGGATGCCACTCCGGTTGACAGATAGTGGAGGACCAAAAGCGACAGAGATACACCGATAAAGGGCCCAATGAATGCTCCTGTGGCAGTGAAAACAAGGGCACGGGTATCTTTTAACGCTCCTGTAACCTGGCCCCATTTTCGGGTCAGGGTAAAAAAGAGGATAAAGCAGATAAAAGCTGCAATGGCACGGATCTGGGTTGCGGCAAATGGGTCCAGATACCCTGTGTCAGTCAGCATCCCGGTTTTGCTGAGGACATATCCGCTGGCCTGGCCCATCATTCCGCCCACCCCGAACAATACCCCCCTGAGGGTAATGGCCCTTTGGCGCAATTGTGTAAGGGAAGTCCCAGCTTGTTTTTTTTCAAGGATTACAATCCCGACTCCTGTCAGGGTCACCAGCATACCTGCCCATTGGTGGATCACATAGGTTTCTGAAAGAAAGGTCCAGCCAATGAGGGCTGCAACAGGGGCGGAGAGACTGAAGATCAGCATGGCCATTCGTGGCCCCAGTTCAACCAGAGCTTTGAAAAGAAAGATATCCCCTAAAAAAAATCCAATGATTCCGGAAATGGACAGAAAAATCCAGGAGCGGACAGGAAAGTCCATAGGGAAAATATATCCGTTTTTAAAAAACAGGAATATTCCGAAAAGGATCAGTGCTGTTGTTATTCTTATTATATTGACGGGTATGGCTCCCACCCTTTTGGAAGCTGCTTCAAAAAACTGGACACTGACAGTCCAGCACAATACAGTGGTAATGGCAATAATTTCTCCGGTATAAGGCATGGAATCCTGTCCTGTAAAAGAAAATTATTCTAATTAGATGAGATAGCTGAAAATTACAAGAACAATTAGAAAAATCTGGCATCTTGATACCAGAGCCTTAAAATGGTATATTTCCGGGATTCAGAAAATTGGATAAATAAAATTAAGCTAATAAAATCTCAGATTTAAAAAAATTAAAGTGAAGCTAGGGCTATTGAAAAAAAAAGATAAATTTACATTCCTATGCCAATCCTGCGGTGCCCAGACCCCCAAATGGATGGGGCGTTGCCCGGACTGCGGGGCCTGGGATACCCTGACAGAGGAGAAGATTATTTCAACAGGTCCTGGAAAAGCAAGGGCTTCCTTTGTCCCCAGGCCGGTTCCCATTGATTCTGTGGATGTCACAGAATCCCAGAGGCTGAGAACAGGCATCACCGAGTTTGACAGGGTGCTGGGCGGCGGTATTGTGGACGGATCTTTGATTCTCATAGGCGGTGATCCAGGGATCGGTAAATCCACCCTTATGCTCCAGGTGCTGGCCTGCCTTGCCAAAGCCCATAAAAAATGTCTTTATGTATCAGGCGAAGAATCCATACGCCAGTTGTCCATGCGGGGAAAACGCCTGAATTCAGAAAGTTCTTCCCTTTTTATTGTGTCGGAAACCGATTTGGACTCAATTCTTTCCATGGTGGAAAAGGAAGAATATGATGTCATGGTAATTGATTCCATCCAGACGGTTTTTCATCCAGACGTTTCATCCACCCCGGGCAGCGTGACCCAGATTCGGGAGGCATCCATGCAGTTCATGCGGCTGGCCAAGACCACAGGTCTTCCTATCTTTCTTGTGGGGCATGTAACCAAGGTCGGGGCCATTGCCGGCCCCAGAATCATGGAACATATGGTGGATTCCGTACTTTATTTTGAGGGAGATAAAAACCATATTTTCAGAATTCTGCGGGCAGTAAAGAACAGGTTTGGGTCTACCAATGAGATAGGGGTTTTTGAAATGAGGGAAACCGGGTTGGAAGAGGTTCCCAATCCCTCTGCCGTGTTCCTGTCGGAAAGGTCTGTTGTGTCACCTGGTTCAGTGGTCACTTCCAGCATGGAAGGAACACGGCCCATATTGGTGGAAATCCAGGGCCTTGTTTCCAGTTCCGGGCTGGGAACCCCCAGAAGGACAGTACTGGGGCTTGATCAGAATCGGGTTGCCCTGATTGTGGCGGTTATGGAAAAACGCCTGGGCATGAATTTGTCTGGACTGGATATTTTTATGAACGTCATTGGTGGCGTAAAAATTGTGGAACCTTCTGTTGATCTTGGTATTGCTGCTGCCCTGGCTTCAAGCTTTCTGGATAAACCCCTGCACAAAGAAATCACTTTGATTGGTGAAATCGGCCTGACAGGGGAGATTCGGGCAGTGAGCCATGCCCAGGCAAGGATAAAGGAAGCTTCCAAAATGGGATTTACCACCTGTCTTGTGCCCAGTTTCTGCATGAAGCAATTGTCCCCTATCAAAGGAGTGACCATAGAAAGTGTCAGTTTTTTAAAGGATGCCATGGAGGTATTATTTGAAGGCTAAGAAAACAAAGGGATCAAAGCAGAATCAATGGGCAGACCATTTGACCCAGAGGGCCAAGGCAGAGAATTATCCGGCACGTTCCGTGTATAAACTGGAGGAGATTCAGAAAAAATTTAAAATAATGAAATCCGGAGATCAGGTTCTGGATCTTGGGTGCGCCCCGGGGTCATGGCTCTTGTACGCTGCAAAGCAGGTGGGCGTCCAGGGTCGGGTTTTTGGTATAGATTTACAGAAGATTGAGATTCAACTCCCCGGGAATGTGATTGCCATCAAAGATAATATTCTGGCCTTGGATGATGACAGGTTTTTGAACCAGGACAAAGGTTTTCATATTATTCTTTCTGATATGGCGCCTGCCACCACAGGCCGCAAGGATGTGGACGCGTTCAAGTCATTTGAACTCTGCAATATGGCCTTGGATGTGGCCCGGAAAAGTCTTCTTGCCAAAGGAAATTTTGTCTGCAAGATATTTCAGGGTAATGATTTTAAAAAATTTGAAAAAGATGTTAAGTCTGCATTTAAAGAATATAGAGTTTTTAAGCCTGAAAGTTGCAGAAAACAAAGTAAAGAAATATATATAATAGCAAAAGGTAAAAAATAAGGAGGACTTTATTCATGTCAGGACATAGTAAATGGTCGACCATCAAACACAAAAAAGGGGCGACTGATGTAAAAAGGGGCAAGATATTTACCAAGCTGATCAAAGAGATCACCGTGGCTGCCAGAATGGGGGGCGGAGACCCGGAAGCGAACCCCAGACTCCGACGTGCCTTGAATGATGCCAGAGCACAGAATATGCCCAAGGATACGTTTGAGCGAGCCATTAAAAAGGGGACGGGTGAGCTTGAAGGGGTGAATTACGAGGAAATTTTATACGAAGGATACGGTCCTGGAGGTGTTGCCGTACTGCTGGATTGTCTTACTGACAATAAAAACAGGACCATTGCCGATGTCCGGTATATTTTTGGTAAAGCAGGGGGCAATGTGGGAACAGATGGTTGTGTGTCCTGGATGTTTGATAAAAAAGGTCTGATTTCCGTGGATAAAGAAGGTGTTGATGAGGACACCCTGATGGAAGTAGCCCTGGATGCAGGGGCAGAAGACATAACGGATGAAGGGGATGTTTTTGAAGTGATCACGGCAAGTGAGGATTTTGATGCTGTCAAGGATGCGGTTGACAATGCAGAAATAAAATGCCAGATGGCGGAAATAACCATGCTGCCCCAGAACATGACCCGTGTGGAGGGCAAAGAAGCCGAACAGATGATCCGTTTCATGGATGCCCTGGATGATTGTGATGATATCCAGAAGTTCTATACCAATGCTGATATCCCTGATGAGGCCTTTGAGGCCATGTAAAACAGAATTGATTCCATGGGACCAGGGCTCTTGTGCAAATAAAAAAGTGTATCTAAAAAAAGGAGCTGGAATTTTTCAGCTCCTTTTTGATTTTCCCGTTATCGTTATAGTGCTCAATCCATATTAATAATATTGAATCCATCCGGTACTTTAAAGTCAAAAACAGATGCATCTATTTGATTAAATTGGATATTGGTAAATTCAAAATTCGTGGTATCCCCATAGGCATTATGGGTTGTCACCTGCTGAATTTCATGGGTTTTGGAAGAGACCTTAATGGTAATGAAGGCCATATCTGTATTTTTTTGTCTGGCAGTAAGCAGAAGGGTCGCATGGGTTTCATCTGTTTCTTTTGTCTTTATGGTGAAATTTTTTCGCATCAGCCCAATGTCCGATAAAAAAGCACCTCCAGCCCCTGTTTTGAAAAATTTTTCCGCATCCCCCCTCATTACCTGCTCCTGATCAGGTCGAAAGATCCAGAGGTCTTTACCGTTTGTAATGATTTCATGGCGCTCCGGGGTAAGATAAAGCCATCGCATTTTACCAGGATGGCTGAACCAGGCTTTCCCAGTTGCAGTTTCAGTTATATCCAGGGCTGTTAGTTTTGAAATCTGTGTAAAATCAGCCTGAAAGCCTTTGCCGGTATATTTTTTTTCAATATTGGTTACTATTTCCTCCCCAGAGATGTCAACCTGGCCGGCAGACAAAGAGGAGCTAAAAAGGATAAATACTATAAAAATTAGTATAAATAAAAGGTTTGAATTTACTATCAGATTTTTCAAGGATGATCCTTTTTTCATTTTATTTCAGTAGTTTATTAATGTCTTTTCGTTTGTCTTCAGCATAGATTCTTCTTAGTTTTGGTTTTTCAATTTTTCCGGTGGGGTTTCTGGGGACTTCTCCAAAAAATATATGTTTTAACTGCTTGTATCGAGGCAGGCCATCCTGGAATTCAATGATCTCTTTTTCACCCATCATGGCACCGGGTTTGATACTGATTATTCCGGCCGGAATTTCACCAAGACGGTCATCGGGCACACCAATGACGGCAATATCTTTTATTTTTTCATGGTCAAGAAAATAGTTTTCAATTTCAACGGGGAAAATATTTTCTCCCCCATAGATGATCATGTCCTTTTTTCTGTCCACCAGCCAGATAAATCCATCCTTGTCGCATCTGGCTATATCACCTGTGTGCAGCCACCCGTCCTGGATGGCTTCCCGGGTGGCTTCGGCGTTTTTATAGTATTCTTTCATAACCCCTGGACCTTTGACAATCAGTTCTCCGGATTCGTTTCCAAAGAGATGGTTCCCCTGTTTGTCCACAACCTTTGCCTCCCATCCGTCGCCGGCTCTTCCAATGGGGCCTATACGGTGGGCGTTTTCTGTGCCCAGGTGGATACATCCAGGGCCAGTGGATTCTGTGAGGCCATAGTTGGTATCATAGGCCTGGTCTGGAAAATATTTGTTCCAGGTTTTGATCAGGCTGGGTGGTACTGGTTGAGCTCCTGCATGCATAAGACGCCATTGGTCCAACTTATAATCAGAAAGCTTAATTTGATTGTTTTCAATGGCAATGAGGATGTCATGGGCCCAGGGCACAAGGAGCCAGACAATGGTGCAGGCCTCTTCTGAAACAGTTTCAATGATCCATTCAGGGCTTACCCCGTTGAGGAGAATACATTTTCCCCCCACAAGAAAACTGCCCATCCAGTGCATTTTGGCACCCGTATGATACAGGGGCGGGATGCACAAAAAAATGTCTTCATGGGTCTGGCCGTGGTGGGCATTTTCCACCTGGCAGGCATGCTCAAGGTTTTTATGGGTTAACAGTACAGCCTTTGGGGTGCCGGTGGTTCCAGAGGTGAAATACAGGGCAGCCTCATCATCCATATGGATGTCAACATTTGGAGGTGCATCTTCTTTTTCACCGGAGATTAACTCATTCAAAGGGCAGGCCCAGTCAGGACAGGCCTCCATTGGGCCCGAAAATATCCATAAATTGATAAAGGCATCCAGCTCAGGCTTTACAGCCTGGATCCGCTGGATAAATTCTTCTCCAAAAATAAAGACCTTTGCTTCTGCTGTACGGGTGCAAAGAAGGATTTTATCAGATTCAAACCTGAAGTTCAGGGGAACAGCCCAGGCTCCGGTATAAAGGACACCAAAATAGATGGGGAGCCACTCAATGCAATTGCCCATGAGCTGGACCACCTTATCCCCTTTTTGGATACCTTTTTTGCTGAGGGCATTGGCGAGCCTGCAGGAGTTTTTATGAAATTCATTCCATGTCAGGTGCCTTTTGGCATTCATGGCTGGAATTCGTTCTACAATAGCGGTTTCTTTCCCATAAAGTGAATTGTTCCGGGTAAGTATGTCCGTAATTATCATCTGATATTTCAGCCTTTGTTATGGATAAAAAAAATCCTGCCGGGGTACTATAGACCACGGCAGGATTATATTCAACAGGTTTTGTCCGGTTTCATATTTCCGGTTTCATATATCTGTTTTATTTGTCTTTTTTGACCTCTTCAAAATCAGCGTCCACAACATCATCGTCCTCTTGGGCAGGATTAGCCTGGGCATTTTCATCAGCTCCACCAGGGTTGTCCTGGGCGGCCTGCTGGTACATGACTTCAGCCAGTTTGTGGGCTGCCTGGGAAAGGGTTTCGATTTTGGCTTTGATCTCTTCGACATTCTCTGAGTCTTTGGATTGTTTCAATGCCTCTGTAGCAGCCTCGATGTTTTTCTTGGTTTCAGCATCAACCTTATCCCCATGCTCTTTGAGAGTTTTTTCGGTCTGGTCAATAAGGCCTTCTGCCTGGTTTCTGGTGTCAACAAGTTCTCTTTTTTTCTTGTCTTCATCTGCATGCATTTCAGCATCTTTGACCATTTTATCGATGTCATCATCGGAAAGGCCGGAAGCAGCAGTGATCTGGATGGATTGTTCCTTGCCGGTTGCCTTGTCCTTAGCTGCCACATGGACAATACCATTGGCATCAATATCAAAGGAAACTTCGATCTGGGGAACCCCCCGGGGTGCAGGCGGGATATCAGACAATTCAAATTGGCCAAGAGTTCTGTTGCCTGTGGCTATTTCCCTTTCACCCTGAAGCACATGTATGGACACTGCCGGTTGGTTGTCAGCTGCAGTGGAAAATACCTGGCTTTTTTTGGTGGGGATGGTGGTGTTTTTTTCAATTAGTTTGGTCATAACGCCGCCAAGGGTTTCAATGCCCAGGGACAGAGGTGTAACATCCAGAAGCAGAACGTCATTGACATCACCCTGGAGAACACCGGCCTGGACAGCAGCACCCATGGCAACCACTTCATCGGGGTTGACCCCTTTGTGGGGTTTTTTACCGAATATTTTTTCCACCCTGGCCTGGACTGCGGGCATACGGGTCATACCACCGACCAATACTACTTCGTCCACTCCACCGGCTCCAAGATTGGCTTCTTTTATAGCTTTCCGGCACGGTTTTTCAAGGTTGTCCAGAAGATCAGAGACCAGGGATTCCAGTTTTGCCCGGGTTAATTTAACATCCAGATGTTTAGGGCCTGAGGCATCTGCCGTTATAAAGGGCAGGTTGATGGTGGTTTCAGTGGCAGTTGATAACTCCATTTTTGCCTTTTCAGCCGCTTCCTTGAGGCGCTGGAGCGCCATTTTATCACTTCTTATATTAATGCCCTGGTCTTTTTTAAATTCATCTGCAATATAATCAATGATTCGCAAGTCAAAATCCTCACCGCCTAGATGGGTATCGCCGGAAGTGGATTTTACCTCAAAAACACCATCGCCGATTTCAAGAACAGAAACATCAAAGGTTCCTCCCCCAAGGTCAAAAACCGCTATTTTTTCTTCCCCTTTCTTATCTAGACCATAGGCAAGAGATGCGGCAGTAGGTTCATTGATGATACGCTTGACGATAAGCCCTGCAATTTTTCCGGCATCTTTGGTGGCCTGCCTCTGGCTGTCATTAAAATAGGCAGGCACAGTGATAACCGCTTCTGTTACCTCTTCACCAAGATAGTCTTCAGCTGTTTTTTTAATGTTGGCCAGAATAAAGGATGAGATTTCAGCCGGGCTGTGTTGCTTTCCCCTCAGGTTGATCCGGGTGTCTCCGTTGGCGGCAGCTTCAATCTTATAGGGAAGAATGGGGATATCAGACTGGATTTCCTTTGAACTGAATTTTCTCCCGATCAGCCGTTTGACACCAAATATGGTATTTTCAGGATTGGTTATTGCCTGGCGTTTGGCTGCCTGGCCCACAATGCGCTCAAGGCCTTCGGTTAATCCCACAACGGATGGGGTGGTCCTGCCCCCTTCCGCATTGGTAATGATTTTTGCTTCTCCCCCGGCTTCCATGATTGCTACGCAAGAGTTGGTTGTACCTAAGTCTATTCCAATAATTTTACCCATAACATACCCTCCAAGATATCTTTAGTTTTCTATGCTTTTTTCGGTTTCTTTTTCTGCTCTTTTTGAAACAACAACCATGGCCGGTCTGATAAGCCTGTCATGAAGAAGGTACCCTTTTTGAAGTACCTTTGTAACAGTGTTTTCAGGGAATTCGTCGGTTTCTTCCTGGGTTACTGCCTGGTGAAAGTTTGGATCAAATGGTTTTTCTTCAGCTTCCACAAGTTTCACATTAAAGGTCTCAAAGAGCTTGATTATTTCTTTGTAAGTTAGTTTTACTCCTTCAAGAAGACCTGATTCATCTGAATTTTCTTTGGTTGAGCTAATTGCCCGTTCAAGATTGTCCACAATCGAAAGAAATTGTCTGAAAATTGATTCATTGGCGAATTTTCTAAATTCATCACTCTCTCTTTGTTTTCGTTTCTTATAATTTTCAAATTCAGCAGAAAGCCTTAATGCTTTGTCTTTTTCAGAAGCAATTTGGTCTTTTAACTCTTTAATTTCTTCAATTTTTTTCTTCCCTTTATCGGAATTTTTTTTACCTTTTGCCTTTGGGGCCTCTTTATCGGGAGAATTGTCCTGCTTTGTTTTGTCGATGTTTTTCTTGTTTTTTAGTACCAAATTTTTTCTCCTGCTCCAAAATTCCTAATTAGTTGAGAAATAAATGATTAATAAATCATAAATTATGGCAGAAAAGTAAGTCTGTTTAAAAGCATGTCAAGATATAAAAAAAAGAGGAGCTGAAAAAAGAAAAAAGATCCGACTGGCAGGCTGATTAATGGAAAATTGCATGACCGGGATCGATCCACGACACAGAAGAAATCACTTATCGCTGCTTCCTTCCGGATCTGACGAGGTTCATGGCCTTCTGTTACGAGGCGACCGATCAGAATAATCCTTTCCAGCCAGCCAGCCGGAAGACCTACATATAGATTTTTTTTATCTTTTTTTCAAGAGCAATCTGCCTTTGTCCCTCTATTGTCTAATAGAAATGTTCAAATGAAATTATTGTTTGAACAAAAAATAATTTTGGGCTATTATAAATGTTCAAAAAGTTTATAAGCTGTTTGAGTGACAAGCTTATTCAGCAGAAGATGGGAATATTATATTCCACATTACCATAGGAGAGTGATATGAGTGAAATAATTAACCAGGACGATCAGACCATTATCAGGCCGGGTACAGATGTTGTTGCTTCCATGACTGAAGCGTTTAAAGGTGAACTTTTGGCCGCAATTGATGCATCGGATGGCCAGGTCATCATTGACCTGAAGGGTGTGGGAATGATTGATTCCGTTGGTGTTGGTGTTGTTATTGCTGCCTACAATACACTGAATCAGGCGGGTCGGAAATTGAAAGTGCTTAATTTGAATAAAGAACTATATGACCTTTTTACCAATATAAGACTGCACCGAAGATTTGATGTTGAAGAGGCGGTATAGATAAAGGTATAGCCAATGAAGTTGGGAAGAATTATATTTTGGATTTTTTTAAGCCTGCTGTTATTTGCATGTGATAATAAAAAAGACGAGTATTCGGGTCTGTCGGGTTTAATTGCAGAGAAAAATGAGGCGAGACAGTCAATATCTGAGGCCACGGCCCAAAAGAAGACCCAGAATAAATCTTTGGAAAAACCTGATGATAGAGAAGATACAAAAATTGCCAGTTCAAGAAAAAAGAAAGAAATCTCTTCCATTGTTCTCTATGAAAGGGATATTGAGATTGTGGATTCTTCTTCCAGAAAGGGTCTTGCAAAAGGGGTAGCCTCGCTGAACAAAGAAGGTAAGATTATTAAAATTAAAATTATTTCTGAATAATATGTTTCCGGGCAAAGATAATACCGGGCAGGCTGAATTTTGTCTGATCACAGGGTGTGATTTTTTTATGGTTTATAATGGCATCTGCCGCCTTAAGTCCGCTTTTGATAGCCGCATGGATACCTTCTCCCATGTCAAGTGTTGATAAGCCTGCAGCATCTCCAATGATAAAAAGGTTGTCCCTTTGGCAGTTATTTTTTTTATGGCAAAGAAAATAATTATGCCCCTTTGGATCTGAAGGGGCCTTTTTTATCAGGGATCTCTTTATGAGTTTTTTGGTAAAAAGATGCCAGTGATCCATTATGGTTTTGTCCTGTTTTTTTAAATTTAAAAGTTTTCCGCCTATTCCAATGTTTAACCAGCCATTTTTCTTCGGAAGATACCAGCCATAACCGGGCAACTGGTTTTCAAAATACCAGATATGGCATCTATTGTCCTGAAAATCGCATTGATATTCCTTTTCAACTGCTGAAACCATTGCCCTTGCCGGTCTTGGATCTGTTTTTTTGAAAAAAATTCTGTAAACAGGGCAAAATGTGCCTCCTGCACCCACCAGGTATTTACATCGGTATTGATTATCAATGATATAATATCCTTTGTGCTCTGTGATAGACCTTACCCTATGTTTGTGAACAGGAACTTTGGAACGGTAAAGCATCCATTGATCAAACTCATATCTTCTGATGGCATATTGGCAGGTTCTGACAGGAACTTCTATGCCGAAGAGATGAAAATGGAGTCGCTTAAATACTTTCAGGGTATGGGGGTAGGTCTTTGGGTTTACATCAAGGGCATTGAATGCCTTTGGGGAGACCCAGCCGGCACAGGTCTTGGAACGTGGGAATTGTTTTTTATCAAGGATCAGGGTTTCATGGCCTGCCTTTTTCAAGGCCCTTGCACATGTTGAACCTGCCGGTCCCCCGCCCACCACTATTATTTTAGATTTTATCATCCAAACACGGCTTTATGAAATCCGGCAATCAGGGCTGTCTTTTCCAGGTTTGGTCATGACGATTTGCCACAGCTGCATCCTTCTGGATCGAAATCCCCCGGCACAGCTTAGAAGGTAATATTCCCACATTCTGAAAAACCGCTCTCCATATTTATTTTTCAGTTCCGGCCATGCCTGTTTAAAATTCCTGTACCAGGCCAAAAGGGTTTTATCATAATCTTCACCAAAATTTATCCAGCTTTCCATTACAAAAAATCCTTCCATGGACTTTCCTATCTGGGCAATGGAAGGCAGAGCTGAATTGGGGAAAATATATTTTGATGTCCATGGGTTGCATATCCTGTTGCTGGTATTGCTTCCAATGGTTTGAATAAAGGCAATGCCGTCATCCTTTAGCAATTGGTTGGTAAGCTTCATATAGGTTCGATAGTTTTTATATCCCACATGTTCCATCATCCCTATGGAAATAACACGGTCATAGAGACCGGATGCCTTTCTAAAATCATCCAGCCGGATTTCAACGGGCAGGTCCCTGCATAGTTTTTTTCCAAATTCAGCTTGTTCCTTTGATACGGTAAACCCTGTAACCCGTACATTATATTTTTTTGCAGCATACCTGGCAAAGCCGCCAAAACCGCACCCCAGCTCAATAATTTCCATACCAGGCCTGAGGCACATTTTTTCGCAAACCATTGCAAGTTTGTCTTCCTGGGCTTCATCAAGGTTCCTGGCATTCTTCCAATAACCACAGGTATACTGCATTTGCCTATCCAGCATTTTTTTATAAAGATCATTGCCGATATCATAGTGCTGTTGTCCGACAATAAAGGCGCGTCTGGTATTTTGCAGATTAAAGATTCTTGCTTTAAATATATTCCATGCTGTTGCCCAGTCCTGTTTAATTTTGGTCAATAGATTAGCACGGAAAATTTTTTCAATGAACTTGTCAATGGCCTCGCAATCCCACCACCTGTCCATATATGATTCTCCAAGCCCCAGTGCGGTCTGGCTTAAAACACGTTTAAAAAATTTATCATCATGGACCTGGATATCATATGGATTGTTTCCGTTGACTGTTATTCCTGCGATTTCCATTAAACCTAAGAATGTTTCTTTTTCCTTTTTATTATTCATATCGTCCACCTGTATTTGATCATGGAGTTTAAAAAATAATTAGGGTAAGATCGTTTCTTTGCTTAATTTTTAACAAACGATTTTCCAACTCTTACAGCATATTTTATTTTACAGCAAAAATTATTCAGATTTCAAGCAAATATTTTGTATTGGGACCTATATTTTGAGTTTCGGGTTCAAGGATTGTTGTGCTGCATTTGCCTGTTCCAATAATTTATTAATTCTGTTTATATAATCTTTATGCTGGCACGGCTTTGAAATATGGTCAATAATAACATCTTTTTGTTTCAAGGCTTTTATGGATTCCAAAAACTCTATATTCCCGGAAACAAATAGTATTGGAATGTTTTTATCAGTTTTCCTGACATGATGATAAATATCCATGCCGTTGATTCCTCCCGGAAGCACATAATCCAAACTTATAAAATCATAGTCAGTTCTATCAAATAAATCCATTGCAATCTGTCCGGTATTCGCAATTTCAACTTTGTGATTACAGGGTTCGGTTGTCAATATTTTGTATTGTACATTGGAAATGTCTGTTTCATCTTCTATAAGAAGAATATGTTTTTCAAAATATGTTATTTCTTCCCGCAGTTCTTTTTTTTCATCATTTGTTAATTCTTTATTGATAACGGGCAGGCTGATGGTGAATTTAGTACCTGAACCCAATACTGAATCAACTGAAATCTTGCCTTTGTGCTGTTCAATATATTTTTTTACATTGGCCATTCCATATCCAGTTCCCTTAATGTGGCGTTCATAGGATCCTGTCACATCATTGCTTCCCTTAAGTGAAAAGGATGGCTCATAAATATTTTTCATATGTTTTTTGGAAACCCCACACCCGTTATCCTCAATCTCAAAGCAGATGTTTTTGTCTGAACAATAGGTACGAATAGATATTTGGGGAGATTTATTCATACTTGTGGCATGGATTGAATTTTGTATTAGATTTACAAGTGTATGTTCTATCATCCCCGGATCCGCCAGCAAACCAGGCACTCCCGGCTTGTCTTCCTTTATGAATTCAATTCCCTCCAGATCCTTTTTCATTAGACTTACAACAAGATCAATTTTTTCACTGATTCTAAAGAATACCTGCTTTGGTTCCTGGTCTTTGGCAAAAGCAACCAGGTTTTTTGTTAAATTCTTTCCACGTAAAGTCTGTTCAAATATTAATTCCAAAGTTTTTCTTGTTTCAATATCCTTACAATCAAGAAGAGAGAGTTCTGTATTGCCCATTATAATGCCCAGAATATTATTAAAGTCATGGGCCATTTTCCCTGCAATCTGACCAACCAATGCCAGCCTTTTCTGTTCAGCTGCAATTTTTTGAGCTTTAATTATGTCTTTTTGAGCCTGTTTTATTTCTGTGAAATCTATTGCTTGAACTATAATGTTGGAAACTTTTCCATTACTGTCAAATACGGGTGTGTGAACCGTATTAAGGGTCTTGTGTGTGGCATTTTCAACATCTACATGGTCTACAGAAGCGAAATCGTAATCAATTATGAAACTGGCAGGCTCCCCTTTTTGAAAAAGATCTTTTATCATCGGCATGAAACCTTTTTTTTCAAGGACAGAATCCTGGAATAAATTGTACTTCCCGATCACCTCCTCCTCGGTAGCTCCGTATAATTTAAGACAGGCAGGGTTTGCTCTGATAGCTGTTCCTTTTTCATCAGAAATCCACATACTCATGGCTGATGTTTCTATGATTTTATCCAAGAATTTGGTTTTTTTATTCAGTGCATCTTCTGCTCGCTTACGCTCCGTAATGTCCTGGGTAACAGCAAGAAATATTTTTTTATCTTTGATATTTAAGGTGCGTGCAGACATGAGGCCGGTTATAATTTGTCCGTTTTTACCTTTAAACTCTGCTTCCAGGTTTTCAACTGCCCCATACTTTTTAATTCCTGAACGTAGGAACTCTCTATCTTTGAGATTATTCCAGATATTAAGCGCTACTGAAGATTTTCCAATGACATCTTCCTGTGAATATCCCAGTATTTTGGTGAATCCTTTGTTTACATCAATGTATTTCCCATCTTCAATATTAGTGATAGTGATCGCATTGGGACTTGTTTGGAAAGCCGTTCTAAATTTTTCTTCACTCTTCCGTAGCATCTCATCTGCTTGCTTTTGTTCGGTGATATCACGAAAAATGCCCACAAGCTTAATCGGATTATGATTGTCATCTTTAATAAGTTCAATATTTACGGAACTGGTATGGAGAGTACCGTCTTTATACTTTAGAATAACCTCATAATCTCGGACACTTCCGTGATTATGAAGAATTTCAATTAGTTTTTCCCTATCTGCCGGATTTGCATAAATATCATAAATTGATTTCCCAATAAGTTCTTCTCGTGTATATTGTGAATGTTTTACAATCGAAGGACTGATTTCTAAAATGATACCATCAATGCTTGTTTCATAATATACGTTCAAAATATTATTATATATTCGACGGTATTTTGTTTCAGATTTTAACAAAGCCTTTTCTGTCTGTTTTCGATTTTTAATTTCTAACTCAAGCCCTTGCTTGGCCTCGATCAGTTGCAATTGTTCTGCTTTGAGACTATTGGCCAGGTCTTCTTTTTTACGATATGTATGGGATACTCCTTTTACCAGGGCAGAGACGGAAGCAGCGGTTACGGCATTAAGTACAATAAAATTTATACCGGCACTGATCATTGTCTGGGTTGAATTGAATAAAGGAAACTCATTTCCAAACTTTCCCGTTGAAATCATTATTCCGAGAATCGACAAAAATAATCCATTCATGAGAATGGCAACAAAAGCAGCATAGTTCCCTACAAGAACACCGGAAAGGACTGCAAATGCGAACAACCATGCTGGCCCACCGCTAAGTGGGCCAACCGATAGTATTACTGCTATCCCGATTACATAAAACATCAAAAGGGTTATGGATGCTCTAACTTCAAATTTGATTCGGCGTGCAAATAAAAATATAAAGCCAAGCATAAGTCCTAAAAAATCAACAAAAGCCAAACCCCAGGCATTTTCTTTGACTAATAATGTCATAGCAGAAATAAAAGCAAAAGAACCGAATAGCAATGCGGATAGTAAAATTGAAGATAAAATAAAAGCGCGCCATCGATAAAGACTGTCCTCTTTAAAAGAATAAGGCCAGACAACCCTCTCAGCAATAATTTTTTGGAACTTAAAATAATGTTCCAAACCTGAAATATCATTTTGATTATGCTTCAATTTTTACCCTGTTCTTCAATTATTATGTCTTTTGGGCCATTGTTTCCAGTCAGTTGAAATACTAAAAATAAGTATAAAAATTTCAGTATATTTTTTCTTTTTCAGAATTTTTTATAAAATATTGGTTATCTTAAAAACATGCATAATGCAAAAGATATTTCAAAATATTTCGATTGAGTATCTCAAAATATGGGGCTATATTTCTGGAGGATTTGAAGAACCCTTGAATTGATTGGTCGGGGCGAGAGGATTCGAACCTCCGACATCCTGCTCCCAAAGCAGGCGCGCTACCAGGCTGCGCTACGCCCCGTTTTTATTGGCCAAAAGGTTGATATGACCAAAACAAAAAATACTAAATATCATCTGGTGCCACAAAAATCAAGAAATTTTAAAAAATTATGGTTTTTTTTGTTGAAAATATGCTTCAATGCTGTGGGCAAGAATCCTGGCATAGGATGTCAGAAAATCTTCCTGTTCAACCTTTGTAGCGGGAAGATGAGAAATTGAAAAAGGCTCAGCCAATATGGCAGGCATCAGCAGGCCTTCCAGTGGTATGGCCGCAGAGGGTCCGGAAAGGGCATTGTCCTTGCTATCTCCTTTTTTATTTTGAGTTTTTTTACAATGGGTCTGGAGTTTTTTTGCAAAAAGGGCTGCCGCCTGTCTGCTTTTTCCTTGATGGGTCAGGGCCTGGGTTTTCCAGTTTGTGGCTTTACTTATAGGTTTTTGGTCTGGGGTATCAAAAAAAAAGAAAAAGCCTTTGTTTTTTTTCAAGGAGTGGAGATGGAGACTTATAAAAAGGTTTGCTCTGTTCTGGTTTGCAAATACTGCCCGCTCCGCTGTCGGCAGGTAGCGATCTGTTGTGCGTGTCAATAAAACCCGGTATTGCTGGTTGAGCATCTGTGCGGTCAACTGAGCCAGTTTCATGGTTATGTGTTTTTCTAAAATATTGGTAGTTGATGTGATTCCAGGATCGCTACCGCCGTGGCCTGGGTCCAGAACAACTAATTTCTGGGTAGTTTTTATTGTCAGGGCATCTGCCGTGGTAAAGGTAAGGGCTACCAGGAGCAAGGCTTGTAATAAAAATCCGTATTTTTCTTTGGCCAATTTTCTTGACACCTTTATATATAATCGTTATCTTAGTAGACTTTGTATAAACTATATGTTGTAAGAACAAATAATTATGACATATTTTTTTATTTTTTTGAAGGATTGTTTAATACTAGTATAAATTTAATCGAATTTAAACAGGACGGAAACATGCAGGTAAAAATTGAAGATAAGAGCAGTGTGAAAAAAGTGCTCTCTTTTGAAATTTCAAAAGAAGAAGTAACAAAAGAACTCAACAAGGCCTATAATGAACTGAAAAAAAAAGCGGATGTAAAAGGGTTTAGAAAGGGCAAAATTCCGAGAAAAGTCCTTGAAAACAGGTTTGCCAAGGATGTTCATGCAGATGTTGCACCCCGTCTGATCCAGGACTCATTTGTTGAGGCTGTTCAGGAGCATAAATTAAATGTTGTAGGACCTCCCCAGATGGATCCACCGGAATTGAGTCCTGAAGAGGGCTATTCATTTGAAATTACAGTGGAAATAAAACCTGAGCTTGATGATATCGAATTTGAGGGAGTTTCTCTTGAAAAGACCAAATATGAAGTTTCCGATGGTGAGATTGAAAGCCAGATTTATATGATCCAGAAGACCATGGCGAAAAAGGAAACAATTACAGAAGAACGTCCTGTTAAAGAGACTGATTTTGTTTTGATTGATTATGAGGGGTTTTTAAACGGGGAATCCTTTGATAAAACACCGAAGATCGAAAACTATGTTATGGGAATTGGTCAGGGTGCCCTGCCCAAAGAATTTTCTGAAAAATTAATCGGTGCAATTCCGATTCAGGATCTTGAAATTGAAGTTCCCTATTCAGAAGACTTTTATGATGAAAACCTTAAGGGAAAAACCATTGTTTATAAGGTTGTCTTGAAAGAGATTCAGGAAGAGGTGCTTCCGGAAGTAAATGATGACCTTGTAAAGGAACTTGGAAAATTTGAAACCCTTGACGATGTGAAGGCTTCCATTCGCGAAAACCTTGAGAAAGGGTATGTCCAGCGGGTGAAACATGAAATGAGCGAGCAGGTATTCCAGCATCTCCTTGGAAAATATGAGTTTGAAGTACCTGATGCCATGGTGGAAGGGGAACTCAACGGGATTATAATGGAAGCAGAGCAGGCCTATGCCCAAAACAATACCAGCCTGGAACAGGCAGGTTTAAGTAAGGACATTTTGAAAACCCAGTATAGGGATGTCGCAGAAAAACAAGCCAGGAGACATTTGATTCTGGATAAGGTGATCACCCAGGAAGAGCTTGATCTAACAGAAGAGGAACTTGATAAAAGCTTTGAGGAAATGGCCCTTGGGATGAATGCACCAATGGACAGTATTAAAAATTATTTTAAAATGGATCCCAAACAACTGGAATATTATAAACATACCCAGCTTGAAAAAAAGGCTGTTGATCTTATAATAGAAAAAGGCAGTATCACGGAAGTGGAACCTAAAACTGAAGTGGAAACTGCTGAAGAGGACGTGGTAGTAAAAGAGAACAAAGATACGTCCGAAAAAACTGAATCCTGATCATATAATTGTGGTGTCAGAATTAGTTCTGGCATGACTGCAAATGAAAACGACGAGATAAGTAAAGGAGTTAAACCGTGCCTCTAATTCCAATGGTTGTTGAACAAAGCAACAGGGGAGAGCGTGCCTACGACATTTATTCACGACTGTTAAAGGACAGAATCATCTTCATAGGATCTGCCATTGACAACGAGATTGCCAATCTCATTATTGCCCAGCTTTTATTTTTGGAATCAGAAGATCCTGAAAAAGATATCAGTTTTTATGTGAATTCTCCGGGAGGTGTTGTAACAGCAGGCCTGGCAATATATGATACCATGCAGTACATAAAACCTGATGTCGCAACAGTATGTGTGGGTCAGGCGGCGAGCATGGGCGCATTGCTTCTGGCAGCAGGTGCTGAAGGCAAGCGCTTTGCCCTGCCCAACTCAAGAATAATGATTCACCAGCCCCTTGGCGGAGCCCAGGGACAGGCAACAGATATAAAGATTCAGGCCAATGAAATATTGAGGATGAGAGATACCCTGAACGGGATATTATCTGCTCATACCCATCAGAAAATTGAAAAAATTGCCGAAGATACGGAAAGAGATTTTTTTATGTCCGGTGATGAGGCAGTGACCTATGGTATTATTGACCGGGTTGTTGCCGACAGAAGCGAATTGGAAAAAGAACCCCAAGAGGCTTCAAAGGAGTCCTAAGATATGGCCAAAAAAGAAGAAACCAATGATCAGTTTTTCTGTTCTTTTTGTGGAAAAAATCAAAAAGAAGTCAAAAAACTGATAGCCGGGCCAAGTGTTTATATATGTAATGAATGCATCAAGCTTTGCGGTGAAATCATTGAAGATGAAGAAAAGGAAAAAACGGCTGAGAGTGAAGGTGTAAAGGATTTCATGGTGCCCAAGGAGATCAAGGAAAAGCTTGATTCCTATGTTATTGAGCAGGACAGGGCCAAAAAGATCCTGTCTGTTGCCGTGTACAATCATTATAAGCGCCTCATGTCTGTAATAGAAAAAACCAATGATGATGTTGAAATCCAAAAAAGTAACATCCTGATAATCGGTCCCACGGGTTGCGGCAAGACACTCCTTGCCCAG
>Ga0307988_1000518_pt1 | contig 26529 bp, 21 predicted proteins | sample EllFjometagen183_FD_203166 | JGI IMG/M metagenome (GOLD analysis project Ga0307988, IMG submission 203166) | Marine microbial communities from Ellis Fjord, Antarctic Ocean - #183 | ecosystem: Environmental > Aquatic > Marine > Unclassified | place: Southern Ocean | collected 2014-10-08 | reverse complement strand
TATCGCTGGCATCTTCCCTGCACCTATTATGCAAAAAAGTATAGAGTGCATCTTTGTGCCTTCCGTAAAACACATGGAAAGCATCCAAATCACCACCTCTATACGCTGCAATTAAATCCTGATCAGTCCAACTCATTTTCTTCCTCTCACTTACTATGACACACAAACATTCAAATGTGTTTAAATTATTTTTATTTTCCTTTCGGTCAATAATTTCGTCCTCATTGTTTTAAATTGATTTAATCACATTGTTTATTCTTACATAATAATTATTAATATTCTAATTTATCGTCTTATAAAACTTGCCCGTTTTGAATATAAATCTTGACAGCAGAAATCTTAAATTAAATAATTGGTCAGGCAGCTTAGAAATTAGACCAAAATTAAGGAGGGTCCAATGTTCAAGCAACTTAAAACAAAGAAATTCAATGAACAGATAATTGATCAAATCAAGGGATTGATTGAAGACGGCACTTTAAAAAAGGGTGACAAGTTACCTCCTGAACGTCTTCTTGCTGAACAGTTCGGCAGTAGCAGAGCTTCTATCAGAGAGGCAATGAGCGCCATGGATATGATGGGTATTATTGAGAGCCGAAGTGGATCTGGTAATTATATAAAAATAGATATAAAAGAATCGTCTATTGATGAAGCAATGATCGGAGAGTTGTTAACACATCATAATTTGTTTGATGTTTACGAAGCTAGACAGGAGATAGAACCGTCTTTAGTATCTCTAGCCACGATCAGAAGGACAGATAAGGAAATTTCAGATCTACAGAAAATTCAGACAAAACTGCTGGATATCTCCAGTAAACTTATAACAAATCCTAAATATGCTGATAATTATATGGAAGAAGATATAAAATTTCACCTAAAAATTGCTGAGATGGCTCATAATCCGATCTTATTCAAATTATATGCCAGCATCTGTCTGCTTTTAAGAGAGGAGACATGGCAAGAATCGAAACGGGCAGACATATTAAAGAATGGAACCCAGCAAACAGAGATGGAACATATAGCCATTTCTGAGGCAATAATCAAAGGTGATCCTCAACTGGCTCGGAAAAAACTTCAAGTTCATCTGGAAAGAATAAGAATAGGTCTCCTGGTAAAATTAGGCGAAAAAAGTAAAATAGCGAAATAGGAGTTAATACAAATGAAAAGTTTGGATTCACTTTTCAATGCCGGATCGGTAGCAATAGTTGGAGCTTCGAATAATGTTGGGAAAAAGGGTTATGAAATTCTTCATAATTTGATTAAAGGTGGCTATAGCTGTAATATCTATCCCGTTAATCCTAAAAATGCAGAAATACAAGGATTAACTGCCTATAAATCGTTAACCCTAATTGGTGCAAAAGTTGATTTGATAGTCATTGTTGTCCCAAGTAGATTTGTTCCTGCTGTACTAGAAGAAGCTGGTCAGTTGGATATTCATCATGCTGTTATCATTACGGGTGGTTTTAGAGAAATAGGCTGTGATGATCTGGACTCAGCCATGTTAGCTGCAGCAGATAAATATAAAATAAATATAATTGGTCCTAACTGTCAGGGTGTGAATTTTACTCCCAATAATATGTGTGTTTCCTGGCCATTAATTCAAGCTAAAGGACCAATGGCAATCATTGCTCAAAGTGGCACAATTGCTGCTCAATTTGGGATCTCTGCCGAAAAAGACAGCCTGGGTATTTCAGGGTTAGTTAGTTTGGGAAATAAATCCGGTTTAGATGAGAATGATCTATTAGAGTTTTATGGAACAGATCCTAATACAAAATCTATAGCTCTGAATCTGGAAGGGATTAAAGAAGGTCGCAGATTTCTTAAACTGGTAAAAAAATACCTTAAGATCAAACCTATAGTGATCCTAAAACCCGGAAGAACTATTAAGGGTATGTTAGCTGCACAATCACACACAAAGTCAATAGCTGGAAGTGATCGAATATTTGATGCTGCCTGCCGTCAGGTAGGGCTGATAAGAGCTAAAGGCATTGATGAGCTTTACGATTTCACAAAAATTTTGGGATATTTGCCAAAACCAGCAGGAAATAGAGTACAGATAATAACCAGCTCAGGCGGAAGCGGGATCTTGGCTACCGATATTTTTGAAGAAAATGACGTTGATGTAGTCGAGATGAATCTCGACCTAAAGGAAAATCTCATTAACAAATTACCCTCACATTGTGTTGTTTCAAACCCCCTGGATCTTACCGGTGATACTGATGCAGAGCGTTATGAAACATGTATTGAAGAAGCTATAAAATTCAATGACTCTGATATGTTCTTACTGATTTTCGGTGATCCAATCCCGCGAGCATTTGAAGTTGTAAGCAGGTTAAAGGGAATTACAGCTAAACCCATAATTGTATGTTACCTGGGGGGAGGAGAAATTGAAGAAGAGGAAACCCGCAAGATGCATCTGGCTGGTATTCCAACCTTCCCTACTCCAACCCGGGCAGCGAAAGCTTTAGCCATTTTATGTAAATATTAATGATAAATAAATATATAAGGAGAAATCTAAAATGAAATGGATCATAAAAGATGAACCAGGTTCGATAAAATTGATGATGGGGAATGAAGCAATAGCTCGCGGAGCAATTGAAGCTGGTGTTCAATTAACAGCTTGCTACCCCGGAACGCCAAGTTCAGAGATCGGGGAAGTTTTGGGTGAAGTTGCTAAAGATCTAAATCAATATTTTGAATGGAGCACCAATGAGACTGTAGCCTTTGAAGTTGCAGCAGGAGCATCACTGACCGGTGCAAGAGCACTAACTGCCATGAAGAATGCAGGATTTAATCTGGTTATGGATAACTTCATGACCTTAACCTACGGTGGAATCAAGGGTGGATTTGTAGTTGTAGTTGCTGATGACCCAGGTGCTCACTACTCTTCCAATGAACAGGATACCAGATTAGAAGCTGTTGCGGCTGAATTATTGATCTTTGAACCTCAAGATCAGAATCAGGCTCGCTTGATGACAAAGGAAGCTTTTGATATTTCAGAAAAACTTGAATTACCAATATTTTTACGTTCTGTAACCAGGTTATCACACGCCAGCGGAAATGTAGAATTTGGCAAGATATCCCAGAAAAGAAATACGATCGGTTTTAATAAACACTGGAAAATGCCCTATCGCTGGGATGTTTATGGACCACCCGGACCTCAAAGTAAACGCGAATGGCTTCATTCACGATTACCCTTGATGGCTGAATATGTAGAGGATTCCGAATTTAATAAACTGACGATCAGCAAATCTAAGATTGGGATAGTAACTGCCGGGATAGCAGCGACATATGTTAAGGAAGCATTATCCGAACTTAATTTAATAGATAAGGTCCATCTATTGGATCTGGGAATTGTTAATCCGCTTCCAAAAAATAAGGTAGCTGAATTATTGAATAGTTCAGATCTTCTTATTGTGGTTGAAGAAGGTGATCCCGTTGTAGAGACTGCTGTTCGTTTACTTGCTAAGGAGATGAAACCCCAGATAGCTATTCATGGTAAACTTTTTGACAACAGGGTTTTCCCAACCGAAGGCGAAATGGATCCCGACAATGTAAGAAAGGGCATCTCAACCGCCCTTGGACTTGTAATTAATAGAGATATAAAAAGAGAGGAATTGAAAGCAGCTGTAAAAAGAATAATAACAACTCGTTCTTCTACTCTCTGCCCCGGCTGTCCGCATCTTGGAAGTTACTGGGCTATGCGTAAGGTCTTGGAAAAATACGATGGTAATCCTATCGTTAATGGAGATATAGGATGCTATGAGCAGGGTGGATATGGTCTGGCTACCAACACCTTTGAAATTACAGATGAAGATAACAAAAATTTCAAAATTAATTCTCCCTACGAGATCCTCGATACGATCTATGTTATGGGCTCCGGTATCGGAATGGCACAGGGACAGTATCAAGTTGGGCATAAAGGAAAGATCCTGGCCGTTGCGGGAGATTCAACCTTCTTCCATACCTGCCTGCCTGCCCTGGCAAATGCTGTCTATAATGATGCCGATATCACCTTTGTAGTTTTTGATAATACCTGGACATGTATGACGGGTCACCAGCCGAATCCGGTAACGGGCATCAAGGGAAATGGTGATGTTGCAACAATAATTTCAATTGAAAAGGTAACAGAAGCACTGGGGATCAATTCTATAGGTGTAGCTGATGCCTATGATATAGAAGGAGCAAAAAAAGTTTTAAAAGTAGGATTAGATTATGATGGACCTGCAGTAGTTGTTTTACGTCGTGAATGTGCACTTCAGGTTCTCCGACGTAAAGAGATCCCACCTGTTGAATTTGAGATTCAGCAGGATAAGTGTATAGGATGTATGGCCTGTGTAGAGCTGGGTTGTCCGGCGATAACATTTGCCAACGGCAAAGCTGATATCGATAGAGCGCTCTGTGTAGACTGCAGTCTTTGCGCCCAGGTTTGTCCGGTCAAAGCAATAATCAGTAGGAGTGTGTAAAATGAAATTTAATCTAATTGTATGCGGTGTTGGTGGTCAGGGTAGTATTCTATCATCAAGGATCATTGCAGATGCCGCGATTAAAAAAGGATATGAAGTTAGAGTTGGAGAGACTTTTGGTGCGGCTATGCGTGGTGGTTCCGTATCTTCCCATGTAAAAATTGGAGATATACATTCCCCTCTTGTTGCTCATGACAGTGCCGATGTGATACTTTCAATGGAACCCCTCGAAAGCTTGAGGGTCAGTGTAGATTATCTCGCTCCAGAAGGAGTTGTAATATCAGATATAAGACCCTGGTATCCTGTCGATACTAATGCCGGAGGAGCAATATATCCCTCCAATGATGAGATTATAACAGAATTAAAGAAATTGGGTAAAGAAGTTCATTTCCTGGATGCTGCGGCCTTAGCAACAAAAGCAGGACATCCAAGAACGACAAATATCGTTTTGATCGGTGCTTTGGCTGCCCTCGGTAAATTACCAATAGAAAGTGATTATCTGATAGAAGCTATTAAAGACAGAGTTCCTCCAAAAACTATTGAGGTCAATATTAAAGCTTTCCAATTGGGATTCGATTCTATCAAGAAGAGTTAACAGGTCCTAAATATGAAAATGGAAAAAGTGAGACCGATTATCCAGAAGGCAATAGAGGAAAAACGCTGGTTATTTGAACCGGAAGCGATGGAGATCCTCAAAATTTATGAAATTTCTGTGCCTGATTACTGTTTTAGCAATGATCTCCAGGAAGTTATGAAAGGTGCGAAGTCAATAGGATATCCTGTTGTATTGAAAATAGTTTCACCCGATATTCTGCATAAATCGGATGCCGGTGGAGTAAAACTCAATCTGACAAATGAAGATGAGGTCAGAAAGGCTTATCTGGAGATAATGGCCAATGCCAAAAAATTCGCACCAGAGGCTGATATTAGAGGAATAATAATTTACCCAATGGTCGAATCTGGCTTAGAGACAATTATTGGTGTAACGGACGATGCTCAATTCGGCCGGGCTGCTATGTTCGGTTTAGGTGGAGTATTTGTAGAATTACTTAAAGATGTTGCTTTCCGCATCCTTCCGCTTACCCCCAGTGATGCTTTAGCCATGATAAAAGAGATCAAGGGCTATCCATTACTAGATGGGATCAGAGGAGAAGTACCTAAAGATATAGCTTCACTGGTCACAACGATTGTGAAGATATCAAATTTATGTTCTGATTTCCCAGAGATCAAAGAGATAGATTTAAACCCGACCTATGTCTATGAACAAGGCATTGCTGTAGTGGATACTAGGATCAAGGTCGGCAGATGAATAGTATAAAAATTTAGATATATGGAGGAATAAATGAAACTGAAAATCGGAGTTGATATCGGCGGCACATTTACTGATTGTGTAATTATCAATGAAAAGGGGGTAATTCGTACTTTTAAAGAATTATCCACGCCACAAGATCAGTCGATAGGACTTTATAATGTTATAAATAAGGCAGCTATTTTTTTTGATCTTTCACTACATGATTTCCTTGGTAATGCTGAGATATTTGTTCACGGCACCACCGTAGCTACCAACACGTTGCTTACCAGGTCGGGTGCAAAAACCGGTTTGATCTTAACCAAGGGATTTAGAGACACACTTGATATGAGAAGAGCACATAAAAATGATATCTGGGATCTCTTCCTGGAATTTGCCCCAACACTAGTTGATCGTTACCTCAGACTTGGTGTAACAGAGAGACTGGATTATCTGGGAAACATTGTCACTCCTTTAATAGAGAAAGAGGTCAGAGTAATCTGTAAAAAATTCAAGAAAGAAAATGTTGAGGCGGTTGCTATTTGTACACTATTCTCATTTTTGAATAGTATTCATGAAGATCGTATCATGGAAATTGTAAAAGAGGAGATGCCAGGAATATTTATCTCTAAATCTTCTGAAGTTCTTCCTCAAATTAGAGAATATGAAAGAAGTTCCACGACTGTGGCTAATGTTTATGTAGGTCCAAAGTTAACTGTCTATCTCTCTAATCTGGAACAGAAACTAAAACAGGACGGATTAATAAAAGCCTTCTATGTAACAGCTTCTAATGGTGGCATGATGACCTGTGATACTGCTATCAGACATGCTTCTTCCACTCTACTGTCTGGACCGGCTGCCGGTACAATTGGCGCTATCTTTTTCTCAAAGCTGTTAGGAGTAGAAGATGTCATCCTGATGGATATGGGAGGAACATCGTTTGATGTATCTCTGATCAATAAAGGTGAGATCACTCTTAGCACTGAAGGAGAAGTTGCCGGTTATCGCATAGCTAAACCTATGATAGACATTCACACGGTAGGTGCTGGTGGTGGTTCTGTAGCCTGGCTGGATGCCGGTGGGATGCTAAGAGTTGGACCCGAATCAGCCTATTCCGATCCCGGTCCGATCTGTTATGATATTGGTGGTGAGAAACCAACCGTAACTGATGCAAATCTATTGCTGGGATATCTTAATAAAGATTATTTCCTGGGTGGTGAAATGCAGGTTAACACTCAGAAAACTTATGACGGTACTAAAGCAATTATTGCTGATCCTATGGGCATGAATGTGGAAGATACCTGTCTTGGTATATTCAAAATAGTTAATCAAAACATGGCAGATGCTACCAAGGTTGTGTCTGTTCAACGCGGTCATGATCCTCGTGAATTTGCCATGGTTAGCGCTGGCGGTGCCTGTTCGATTCATGCCTGTAAGATTGCCGAGGAGATCGGATCTCAAAAGATCATCGTTCCTAAGGCAGCTTCTGTATTTTGTGCGCTGGGTATGTTGGAATCTGATATCAAATTAGATAACGTGCGCAGCTTTACCGGAAATATTCCCGGGCTGGATCTTGATCAGTTCAACGCCAAGATTGTCCAAACTGAAGCAGAGGCAATGGGTGAGCTTCTGGAAGAGGGCGTCGAAAAAGAGCGTTCAACTTTATTACGTTTTCTGGATGTTCGCTATGTTGGTCAGCATCATGAAGTAACAGTAACCATTCCCAATAATTGTGTGATCGAAGAGAAACATATTGAGATTATTACTGGAACATTCCATAAAGCCCATGAAAAACTCTATACCTATTCAACTCCTGAAACACCCATTGAGATTATCAATCTCAGAATAACGGCTGTTGGTCATGTTGATAAAACCGGACTTTATGAAAAATCAAGTGAAGAGATGGATATTAATACTGCTCTTAAAAACAAACGAAAAATCCGTTTTGAAGAGTATGAGAAAGCGATAGATATCCCTGTTTATGACCGTGACAAAATTAAACCAGGTACAAAAATCGAAGGTCCTGCTGTAATCGAAGAACGAATAACAACAATAATTATACACCCCAAATGGAACGCCTATGTAGATGGCTATGAAAATGTGATCATGGAGGTAAAATAATGGCTGTATCAACAAAAAGGACCAAAGAATTCGAAGGAGCTAAAGATCCGATCACTTTTGCAGTTATTTACAATCGATTATTAACGATCAATCGAGAGATGGGTATTACGATGATAAACACATCCATCTCACCCATTTTTGCTGAAGTTCACGATTTTTCCTGTGCCATATGTGACTGGGAGAACAGAATAGTAGCGCAAGTTGACGGAGTTCCATCCCATACTGCCTCAGCGATGGAAGCGGTAAAAGCTGTCAGCCGTGTTTTTGGAACCGATATTAATCCGGGGGACGTGTTTGTCATGAATGATCCCTATTTAGGTGGCACACATCTACCTGATGTAACAATTATGAAACCTATCTTTTTTGATGATGAATTGCAATTCATCTCGATTAATCGAGCTCATCATGGCGATGTGGGCGGCATAGATGCTGGTTCTTATTGCCCTGGCGCAACTGAACTTTTCCACGAAGGGATACGTATACCGCCTCTCAGATTATTTCGAGATAACAAACCTATTGCTGATGTGGCTGAAATGATCAAGATCAATACTCGTATGCCGGATGAACTATGGGTAGATATCAATGCTCAAGTTGCTTCCTGCCGGGTTGGTGAAAAACGGATTTTAGAATTATTAGAAAAATATGGTGTTAAAAAAACACGGGAATCGGTCGAGGAGATACACCTCTATGCCGAATCACGCATGAGGAAGGAAATTGAGAAACTACCTGACGGTGAATATTACGGTGAGACCTTTCTGGATAATGACGGATTTAGTGAAGATCCTATAAAAATTGCAGTAAATATTATAATCAAGGGTGATAATGCCATCGTTGATATGACAGGATCAGATCCTCAAGTTACAGGATTTGTAAATTCACCAATTGCCAATACAGAAACATGTGTTTATGTAGCATTTCTGACTACAGTCACAACACCCGATATCCCTCATAACGAAGGCGTTTATAGACCCATAAAGATAATCGCACCGGAAGGGAGCATTGTTAATCCACGCTTTCCAGCGCCGGTTGCAGCCTGTACATTAGATACTGCCTGTGCAATTTTAGAAGCTTGCTGGCAGGCTTTAAGCCAGATCATTCCGGATCGGGTTCCCGCTGGCTGGAATCGCTGGAACGGTCCCACGATCACAGGTATAGACCCGCGAAGTGACAGTTTCTATGTGATGTTTACTTTCAATGGATTCGGCGGAGCAGGCGGGATGAATGGCATGGATGGTCGTCATTATATCGGAGATGGAATAGATCTGGGTGGATTGATCGCTCCTAATATTGAAACTAATGATGTTAGTTACCCCAGTATAACTGAAACTAATGAATATATTCAAGATTCATGCGGGGCCGGAAAATTTAGAGGTGGCTGTGGAGCAAAATATAAAGTAAAACTTTATGATGAATCTCCAACCCTGGTTAATTTTGGTGATGGTAAGATCCACCCGCCTTACGGCCTATTTGGTGGTAAATCGGGATCATGTAATCTTGCTATAATCAATGAAGGATGTGAAGATCAAAAAGAATTGGCTGCCAAAGAAAAACGTAAGTTAAAAAAGAATGATACTTTTGCTTCTTATCCTTCCGGAGGAGGAGGCTGGGGAGACCCACTGGAACGGGATCCGGATTTAGTCCGCAAAGATGCTCGAGATGAACTGATCTCTATGAAAAGTGCTCGTGAAATATATGGAGTAGCTTTAGGAGAAGATTTCGAGATCAACTGGCCTGAAACAGATAAATTAAGAAATAAATAATAGAGGAGAAGTCATGGTTGAAATTAAAAAAATTGCCGTTTTAGGAGCTGGAAACGGTGGCTTTATGTGTGCAGCTGATTTTGCGCATCAGGGTTACGAAGTAAGACTGTTCGATGCACTTAAGGGAAAGCTGAACGGCTTAAAAGAAAAAGGAAGTATTGAAGTTCTTGATATTGATTCAAAACCAACTGGCATGTTTGGCGAAATTGCTCTCGCCAGTGAAGATATCACAGCTGTTCTCAAAGGTGCTGATGTTGTGATCAATCCGGTACCGTATTTTGTTTCGGAAACTTATGCCAAATTAGCTGCACCCTATCTGGAAGAAGGTCAAACAGTGATCTGCTTAGGTAAAGGCGGTGCATCCTTAACCTGGGCAAAAGTATTAAAAGAAGCCGGGGTCAAACATAAAATATTCCTGTCAGATTGTAATACATTGCCTTATGGTGCATCTAGGCTGAATGATAATCAAGTAAGGCTGGAAGCCCGAGTTCACAACCTCATGGTCGCTTCTTTTCCATCTAAAGATATAGATTATGTTTATGAAATATTTTCTACCTTATGGAATTCTGATAATGGATATACCATTCGAAAAGCTGCTAACCCTATAGATACGCTATTGGTTGATTACAATGCTATTACCCATACACCTCCCATGATCTGTAATGCAGCCCGTATAGAAATGGGCGATAAAGATTTTCATCTATTCGGAGTGCAGGAAAACACACCGGCTGTTTGTAAAGTAATGAAAAGACTCGATAGGGAAAGAATGGCTATTGGTGAAAAACTGGGAATGAAACAAAATACTTTGGAAGAAGAAGTTACTCTTGTGAAATGGAACAGAAACGGTGAAGATTATCCTCTTCCATTCTATGAAGCCATGCATAATCCATTTTTGGAAGTATGTGAAGGACCATTCAAATTGGATGCACGTCATCTAACCGAAGACATTCCTTTTGGCTTAGTTACTTATTCGTCTCTTGGTAAAATGCTGGGAGTTCCCACACCGGTAGTTGATGCCATTATTACTATGGCAGAAGCATTGCTGGATAGAGATTTCTGGAGCGAAGGTCGTACTGTGGAAGAGATGGGACTGGATCCAAAATGGACTATCAAACAAGTAAATGATTATCTATATAATGGAAAAATTTAAAGGAGAGAAGTTATGAGAAAACTGAAAGGAAGAGACCTACTAGGCATTACAGATCTTACAGCCGAAGAGATTCAATTTGTAGTAGATGCAGCAAAAAGATTAAAAGAAGACAGGAGACTGGGGATACCGCACAAAGTTCTCCAAGATAAAGCGTTAGCAGGTATTTTTGAAACACCTTCTACCCGGACAAGTATATCTTTTGAATCTGCTATGACACATCTGGGCGGTCATATGATGTGGTTGGGCCAGGATCGTCTTTGGACCGGAGATGCAGCTGAAGAGAACTGGTTCGATACAATTAAGACAATAGATCGTTATGTGGATGGAATTGCTTATCGCTGTGTTAATCGTGATAAATTAATTGCAGCAGCTAAATATGCGGATGTACCGGTAATTAATGCTTCCTGTCCGGTTGAACATCCAACTCAAGCTTTGGCTGATGTTCAGGCAATGCAGGAACATCAGGGAGATCTTAAAGGGAAAAAAGTTGCTTTCTTGTGGGGTTATCGTGAAGCCAATCCACCTGCAGGCCTGCCAAATTCAACTATGCTTATGGGTGGAAAACTGGGATTTGATGTAACTATAGCCTGCCCCGAAGGGTTCGATCCTGATCCACGCTACCTTGCTATGGGCCAAGAAGCAGCGAAACTCACAGGAGCAAAGATCGAGATCGTGCGTTCTTATGAAGAAGCTGTAAAAGATGCAGATTTCATCAATGTTTATTCCTGGGTCAATCCGGAAGTTTTTGCTGAAGCTCTTAAAACACATTTCAAAGGAAGTCCTGAATTCATCAAAATGAAAGCAAAATTGAAAGATAAATGGTGTGTAACACAGGATATCGTAAATATGGCAAAACCAACCTGTAATGTTATGCATTGTCTACCTGTTGCCCGTAATGAAGAAATTACAAGTGAAGCTCTCGATTCTCCACAATCTATTATCTTCGATGAAGCTGAAAATAGAATGCATACTATCGAAGCCTTGCTTGCTCTACTGGTAGGTGGAATTGTATAGATACTTTAGAAAGCGGATAATTTTCTTTCGCAAGTAATTATCTGCATAATGTGTTCAGCTTTGCAGAGACTAAAATAAACATTAATGGGGAGGAGTAAAATGAACAGAAGAGGAAAATTGTTTGTAATCGTTATTGCGATTATTGTTGTTAGTTTTTTATTACCAGAAGCAAATCTTGCTTATGCCAAAGGCGTAAAACGGGACAAATCCGTTGTCTTTTCCGCTGTTTGGCCACCTCAAATAGATCCAGCTGTTGGACAAGGTTTCGGAAGTGCCATCTGCTACGCAAATATCTATGACAGCATCGTTTTCCCGCAGAGCGATGGAACTACAACTAATCATCTAGCTGAGAATATAATAGTATCAACAGATGGTCTTATTTATGATATCGCACTTAAGAAAGGTGTAAAATTTCACAATGGTGATGAACTACAGGCCGAAGATGTAGTTTTTAGTATGAACAGAATAAAAACGATTGGTGAAGGATTTGGATATCTGTTTATACCTACTGTAAAAGCAATCAGCTCGGATGGGCCCTATCAGGTAAAAATTGAATTGAATAAAGCCTTCGGTCCCTTTTTAGCTACTCTGGTAAATCTGTATATTCTTAATAAAGATCAGGTAATGGCCAATATTAATCCTGAGGGTCTCTATGGAGAATTTGGTGATTATGGAAAAGAGTGGCTCATAACCAATGATGCCGGTTCCGGACCTTATATGGTTACTGAAATGAGAATACAGGAGCATCTGATCGCTGAAAAATTTGTCGATTACTGGGCAGGATTTGATGCCAATAATCCTGATAAATTTATCTTTATCGGCACTGCAGAAGCTGTTACTGTTCGGGTAATGATGGGAAAAAAAGAAATGGAAATTTCCGATCAGTGGCAATCTGAAGAGAGTTTCGGAGCTTTAGATAAGATTGAAGGTGTAGATCTAGTTAAATTCCTTTCTGGAAGCACACTGGGAATACAATTGAACACAAAAAGAGCTCCTACAGATGATGTTCATGTAAGAAGAGCTCTGGCCTATATAATGGATTACGAAGGAATATTAAAGGGTGTTTATCCTGGCGCTTCTCGACTTGTAAGCCCGGTATCCCGTTTAATGCCAGGATCAGATCCTGATATAGTAGGATACGAAACAAATCTAGCTAAAGCCAAAGCTGAATTAAAACTTTCAAAATATTATGGCAAACTGGATGAATATCCGGTAGATATATGCTGGGCTGCAGAATGGGTTACAGCTGACAAGATGGCTTTGCTTTTCCAGGCAAATGCAGACCAGATCGGCATCAAAGTTAACATAGCCAAGCAACCCTGGGCAAAAATGATCTCAGATGTTTCAACTATGGAAACGACTGCTCATGCAAATATCTTAACAATCGGGCCTCATTATGGAGAAGCCGGTACATTTATTTCACGTTATCTATCAAGCAGCTGCGGAACCTGGGAACAGACCGAATGGCTTCAGGATCCGGAAATTGATAAAATGATCTATGATGCTCTGGGTACAGTTAATGATGAAGAAAGATATAAAAAATACTCAATAATTGAGCATAAAATATTGGATATTTGCCCTACAATATTCCTGGTAGATGTATTGGAAAAGCACGCTTATCAAGCAGAATATCTTGAATGGGGTGTAGCAGGAGGCAATGCTATTCCTGTACAGGGCTACAATCTTTACATGCGCGACATGAAAATATTCCCTGAAAGAGCTAAAAAATAGTATGCTGTTTTATAATCGGGAAAGAGATCATAAATGAGAACATTAAAGTTTCTATTTAGAAGATTAGCTTTGTCTTTAATTGTATTGTTTGGACTATCAATTATGATCTTTATTCTGGGACGAGTTGTCCCGGGTGATCCCGCTAGAATGTCTCTTGGGGCAAATGCGCCCCAGGAGACAGTTGATAGAATGCGGCAACAAATGCACCTGGATGAACCTATAATCGTGCAATACTGGTACTGGTTCAGCGGAATTATTCAGGGAGATTTCGGTAAATCACTCTATACAAAACGACCTGTTATCGTTGATTTGACCGAGTTTTTCCCGGCTACTTTGGAACTAGTGATCTTTTCGGGATTACTGATGGGCCTGGGTGGTTTGTTCCTCGGTATAGTCTCCACAAAATTCAACAATACCTGGGTCGATAACATAATTCGGATAGTTTCCTACTTAGGCGTAGTTACACCCTCCTTTGTCTTTGCGATTATTTTCTTGCTGATATTTGGTTATCTCTGGCCGATATTCCCCACTATGGGTCGTTTAAGTCGATACCTCAGTTTCCCGCCAAATCATACTGGGTTATTACTTATAGACAGCCTAATAGCTGGCGAGTGGGAAACATTCTGGAATGGATTTTCACATATTATCTTGCCGGCAATTGCCTTGGCTCTAGGTGGTATGTCTCAGGAGGCAAGGATAACCCGATCCTCAATGTTGGATAATATATCAAAAGACTATATCCTCAGCCACAGAGCCTATGGAATTCCGGAAAAGAGGATATTTTATAAATACCTTCTAAAGCCTTCTCTTATTCCAACTGTTACAGTATTTGGACTTGATTTTGCAATCCTTTTTGGAAATGCTTTTCTGGTTGAAATGGTGTTTAATTGGCCGGGATTATCCCGTTATGGAATTAATGTGATGCTGCAGAAAGATCTTAATGCCATCTCGGCTGTAATTATCCTTCTCGGAGCCATCTTTGTGATCATGAATATAGTTACCGATCTAGTGGTCTCTTTCCTTGATCCAAGAATTCAACTGGCAGATTAGGATAATATATGAAAAGTAATAAATTTACCTTTTGGAAAGAAAACATAGGTCGTTCTTGGTATAAGTTTTCACGGAATAAACTCTCTGTTATTGGTTTAGCTCTCTTTATTTTACTGATCCTGGCTGCAATTCTGGCTCCTTTTATCACACCATTCCCAAAGCATGCAGGAAATTATGTTGATCTTATTTTAGGCTCTCAAGCTCCAGATGGGACACATCTGTTGGGAACAGATATTTATGGCAGGGATATGTTTTCTCGAATTATCTTTGCGCTGCGTCCTGCACTTTTAATGGGAATAATGGTTCTGGCATTAGTTGTCCCGATCGGCACTATTCTGGGTTTGATCGCAGGCTATCATAAAGGCAAATTCAGTGATCATATTATTATGAGATTTACCGATATTTTTCTGGGATTACCTCCCCTGATCCTGGCTTTGGCTGTATCATCTATTTTAAAGCCCACTCTAACCAATTCGATGATCGCTGTTTCTGTGGCATTTTGGCCCTGGTATTCGCGATTAGTCTATAATATGGTTATCTCCATTAAAAATGAACATTATGTAATTTCTTCAGAACTTCTGGGAGAGTCTAAGATTCATATTCTGTTCAAGGAAATTCTACCAAACTGCCTCTCCCCAATCTTTACTAAGATGACTCTCGATTTTGGCTGGGTCATTATTATGACCGCTTCCTTGAGTTTTGTCGGTCTTGGTGAGCAGCCGCCTGATCCTTCTTTGGGAACGATGGTGGCAGAAGGAGCCCGTTTACTGCCAGACAAGTGGTGGGTAGCAATTTATCCAGCCTTCACAATTGTCCTAATGGTTTTATCTCTTAATCTGATCGGAGATGGTGTTCGAGATATGTTTACAGCGACGGAGGAATAAATGGGAGATAATTATCTATTAAAAGTAGAAAACCTTACTGTCGATTATAAAGTATACGGCGGATATCTGAAAGTTCTTGATGGAGTAAATTTTTATATTAAGAACAATGAAAGAGTTGGGATAATTGGAGAAACAGGATGCGGTAAGACTACAACAATGAAATCTATTTTACGCTTACAAACTAATAATGCTGTTATTAGGCAGGGAAAAATTATGGTTGGAGATCAGAACATCTTAGAGATGAATGATAAGGATTTCCACGCTTTTCGCAGAAAAGGTCTGGCAATGATCTTCCAAGAGCCGATGATCGCCCTCAATCCTGTTTTTACAATTGGCCAACAGATAGAAGATGTTATCTATTATGCCAGTGATACAAAATTGAGCAGGGCTGACTTAAAGCAGAAAGCCAGAGATGTTATTGCCAGTGTATCACTTCCGGATGCAGACAGGATCCTTAGCAATTATCCTTTCCAGCTCAGTGGTGGAATGCGACAGCGTATCTGCATCGCTCTGGCAATCTCCATGGCTCAGAAACTGCTGATAGCTGACGAACCTACAACCGCTCTTGATGTTACTATTCAAGCTCAAATATTAGAGTTGATCGATCAGATATCCAAGCAGAGGAAGATGTCCCTGATCCTGATCTCTCACTCCCTGGGACTTACCAGAAATACTACAGATAGGATGTATGTGATGTATGCAGGAGTAATGATCGAATCTTGCCCAACCAAACAGCTTTATGAAAATCCCTTACATCCCTACACAGTAGGATTACTTAAGTCCATACCTCGATTAACCGGAGGAGAATTTTCCAATGGTATTCCCGGAAGGTTACCCGATTATATGAATCCTCTGCCCGGCTGTCGTTTCCAGGATCGTTGTTCTAGATCTATGGATATATGCCGCAGGCAGAAACCTGTAGAAATTGAAGTAGAACCGGAACACTATGTTGCCTGCTTTCTCTTTGATCACAACGGAGATAATCAATGAAAGATCTTGATTTAATTAAAATAGAGAATGTTAAAAAATATTTTTCTATTGGAAAGAACCTGTTTGTAAAAGCACTTGATGGGATAGATCTGGAGATCAAAAGAGGAGAGACCGTTGGACTCGTAGGTGAATCTGGATCGGGTAAAAGCACTCTGGCTTATACTCTGATGGGCATGTATGAACCTACTGAAGGGAAAATAAGCTTTAAAAATGAGGATATAGGATCGAAAGCTCAAAAAAGAGATCTGAGTATAAAAAGAGAGATGCAGATCGTTTTTCAGGATCCAAGTGGCTCCCTAAATCCTAGAAGAACTGTTTTAAATATTCTATCTCGTCCCCTGCTTCTCCACAAAATCGTTAAAAAAAATGAATTAAAGAAAAAACTGATTGAGCTCCTGGATTCAGTTGAACTCCCGCAGGAGTATTTATATAAGTTTACACCTTCGATCGGTGGAGGTGAAAAACAATTGGTGGCAATAGCTCGAGCCATTGCTACTAATCCGGAATTTCTGATCCTGGATGAACCCACAAGTTCGCTTGATGTTTCGGTGCAGGGTAAGATCATCAATACTCTGATGAAGTTAAAAAATAAACTGAATCTGACCTATCTTTTCATTACTCATGATATGAGCTTAATGCGTAATGTTGCCGACCGAATTGCTATCATGTATCTGGGAAAGATCATGGAATTGGCAACTACCCGCGAGTTCTTTGAAAACCCTCTGCATCCTTATACTAAGATGCTATTATCTTCTATCCCTGTGATAAGTGCAGAGGAAGAAAATTTATTACCGAAAGAGATCAAATCAAGTGGTGAGATTCCCAGCCCTGTTAATTTACCCGAGGGTTGTCGGTTCATTACCCGCTGCCCTTATGCAGTAGATATTTGTAAAAATAGCGAACCTGAATTATTAGAAAAGGAACCAGGTCATTTTTCAAGATGTCATCAATAATTAAGATTTATTCTTAAAGGAGAATGTTCATGCGATATCTTCAACCTGAAACCATAGAAGATTTGCTGAAGGACTTAGATTATGAAAGCAACAACCAGATCATTGCCGGTGGATCTGACCTTGTAATCATTATGGAAGAGACCGGAATAAAACCTGAAATACTTATCGACATAACAAATATCGATGAACTTAAGGGTATCAGAAAAGAAGAATACGGAATCTCTATCGGTGCAGCCACAACCATTGCCGATATCTCTTCCAATCAAGAACTGCCCTGTTGCCTTGCTACAGGTGCCGCCTCAATTGGCTCACCTCAGATTAGAAATGTGGCGACTATTGGAGGTAATCTCTGTAACGCTTCACCTTGTGGTGATACTTTAGCTCCCCTACTCTGTCTTAGTGCAGATTTTCTGCTGCAAGCAAACCAGAAGGAACGATGGGTTTCTGCTGAAAATTTTTTCATCGGTCCCAAAAAAACCGTTTTGAATAAAAATGAAGTTTTGTCACAGATCCGTATTAATAAAAAATATTTGGAAGGCTATTCTGGATTCGGAATGATCGGACAGCGTAATGGGCAAGCTATCTCTCAGGTTAATCTGGCTGTGTGGCTCAAAAGATCTGATGAGTCCGGTTTAATAGAAGAAATTCGTATTGCTGCTGGATCTGTTGCCCCTACTCCTATTAGAATTCCTGAAGCTGAAGAAATGCTTTGTGGTACAAATCCCGATTCTGAATTGATACTTCGTGCCGGTCTATTAGTACAAACTGGTATCAGCCCTATTGATGATGTACGCTCTAGTGCTGAATACAGGCAGGATGTAATTATTGGTCTGTTTTATGATATTATAACACAAATTTTAAAGGAGCCCAAATCATGTTGATCGAATTTATATGTAATGGAAAAAAAATCAATATAGATGTTCCTGCCGATATGCGAGTTTTAGATCTGATTAGAGATGGACTTGGGCTTACCGGCACCAAATGTGGCTGCTCTAAAGGTGAATGCGGAGCCTGTACAATTCTTGTGGATGGCTTACCTGAATGTTCCTGTTTACTCCTGGCCCCAAAGTTACAGGGTAGAGAGATTACAACTATTGAAGCTCTGGAAAGACCGGGTGGCAAACTACATCCAATTCAAGAAGCCTTTCTGGAAGAAGGTGCTGTGCAATGTGGATTCTGTACACCTGGCATGATCCTTAGTACAAAAGCGTTACTAGATGTTAATCCCTCACCTTCTGTGGCAGAGATTGAAGAAGGCCTTAGCGGAAATATCTGCCGCTGTACAGGGTATACAAAAATAGTTAAAGCAGTTCAGTCTTCAGCTCTTAAATTGCAAGGGGCTGAAATATGAAAAAGCAGAATTTAAGCCAAGTTGGTAAATCAGTTGTAAAGGTTGATGGACGAGAACTCGTAACCGGTAAAGCAAAATTCAGTGGTGATTTTAAATTTCCCGAACTGTTGCATGGATACGCCTGCCGTTCAAAAATTGCTGCAGGATACATCAAGAATATTGATATCTCCCAAGCACTAAAAATACCTGGAGTTGTTGATGTTATTCTTCCCAAAGATATTCCCGGGAATAATCTTATTGGAGTTCTTCCTCCTCATGATCAGCCAATACTCGCCGATAAAGAGATAAGATATGCTGGTGAATCTTACTGCATTGCTATTGCTACTTCGGTAAAGGCAGCAAAAGCCGGTGCTAAGGCAGTGAAAACTGCCATTGATCCGATAACACCTATTCTTACAATAGATGAAGCACTTGCCAAAAGTGCTCGTAAAATTCATCCAAATGGAAACATTACTATCTCCAAAAACCTGATCAAAGGAGATTGTGAAAAAGCTTTTGCCGAAGCGGATATTGTTTTGGAAGATACTTTTGAAACTTCCAATCAGGAACATGCCTACATGGAGACGGAAGTAGTATGTGCCGAACCTTTCGGTGATGGTCGAGTGACAGTTCATGCTTCCTGTCAATCCCCATTTCATATCCGTGGACATATTGCAGCAAATTTGAATGTTCCGGCCTCTAAAGTAAAAGTAGTTCAGGCTTATACAGGCGGTTCGTTTGGTGGAAAAGATGATGCTGCTACAGAGATTGGCAGTCTTGCCGCCATTGCCGCGGTGAAACACGGAAAACCTGTAATGATCTCTCATGAAAGAGAAGAATCAATTGTCGGTTCCACGATTCGACATGCTTCCCGTATTCACTATCGTATCGCTGCAAAAAAAGACGGTACAATAACAGGTAAAGAGATAAAGATTCTTTTGGACGGAGGAGCTTATGCTGCTGAAAGTCCATTTGTAGTTATGAAAGCTCTCATACATTCTGCCGGACCTTATAAAATTGACAATGTCAAAGTTGAATCTACCGCTATATATACCAATAAAACTTATTGCGGTGCCTTCCGTGGATTTGGAGTTCCTCAAGTTACTTTTGCTTCAGAATCGATGATGGATGAACTAGCGAAAGAACTGAAAATGGACCCTCTGGAATTGAGAAGAAAAAATGCGTTAAAACCAGGAGAGCTAAATGCTACAAGTCAGATCTTTGAAGAATCTGTTGGAATTATTGAAACAATTGATAAAGTCATAGAGATTAATAAATCATATCAACTCCCAGCTAAAGAACCAGAGCGTTATTTATACGGAACCGGTTTTGCCAGCATGTATCAGGGAATATCAAATGGAGCGGAAGGTATTGATGTAGTTGGTGCAAGTGTGCAGGCAATGCAGGATGGAAGTGCCCTTGTAAGCATTGGCTTAACAGAATTGGGACAAGGCTCCAGAACTGTGTTTGCTCAGATCGCTGCCGAAGTATTAGGTCTTACCATGGATAAGGTTATCGTCAAACATGTAGATACGGATTCTGTACATGATTCCGGTCCTACAGTAGCATCCCGCAGTACTACAGTGGGAGGGATGGCCGTTTTCAAAGCTGCCGGTGAAGTGAAAAAATCTCTGCTAAAGATGGCAGCGCTTATGTTTAAGACCGAAGAGAATAATATTGTTTTAAAAGATAATTTTGCTCAATTAGTTTTTGATGAAAAAGCTAAAATACCTTTAAAAGATGTATGTGTTGCAACCTATTGGACAGGTTTTCCATTAATGAATTTGTCTTTCTCTAAAGCCCCGGAAGCCAATTATGATCATGACAATACTCAAGGGAATATCTATATTGCCTATAATTATGGAACTCATATGATGAGCATACGAATAGATAAACTGACTGGAGCAGTAAAAGTATTGAAACATGTTGCTGTTCATGATGCCGGTAAAGTGGTTAATCCCAAAGCATTTGAAGGACAGGTAGAAGGTGCTTCTTTAACCGGGTTAGGCCTTGCTCATCTGGAAAAAATTCAATATAAGGATGGCGTGATAATAAATCCGAATCTGTCAGATTATGCTGTGCCAACTATAAAAGATAGAATTCCCAGTGAGACTATTTCGGTGGAAACCTATAATCCTACTGGACCTTATGGCGTAAAAGGGATAGGAGAACCTCCTGTTTCAGGAGCAGCTTCCTCCTTTGCCAATGCGGTAGCAAATGCCACTGGCATAAGATTCAAAAAACTACCAATAACACGACAGGATATTTTGAAAGCAATAAAAAAATAGGAGGGAAAATGGCAGATTTATTTATTAAAAATGGCTTGGTTTTAACTATGGAACCCGACAGTTTCAATGGTGAAGTAATTGAAAATGGTGCAGTTGCCGTGAACGGAAATACGATCGTAGCGATCGGTAAAACATCGGATCTTGAATCTAAATATGGAAATTCAAAACGAATTATTGATGCTGCAGGGAAAATTGTAATGCCAGGACTGATAATGACCCATTCTCACATGACCTATCCATTAGGTCATAATATGCCCGTAGATTTTACTAAACTAAAAACCTTCTGGGATATGTTAATGAAGATGGGCTGGGAATGGCTGGAAGATGTTACTACTTCGGAATCTGTTTATGCCGGAACCCGTTATTCAGCTATGAAGATGCTGAAAAGCGGTAATACTACGGTTTGTGAAACTGTAGAAGCACCTAATGCACTACCTGGACCACTTATGGCAAGTGCCAGAGCAATCGAAGAAATCGGGATCAGAGCTCAGGTGGGTTATGAAATCACCGAACGAATACCAGGAAAAGATATTTTAAAAGTGCAGAGTCTGGATTGGGCAGAAAAGGGAATTAAGGAAAATCTGGATTTTCTTGCGCGATACCCCAAAAACAATGGCAGTCGTATCGAGGCCAGACCTGCAATTCACGCAGCTTTTACAGTTTCTGAAGAAACACTGAAAAAAGTTCGCAAAATTGCTGATGAACATCAATGCGGTGTACAAATTCACATTTCTGAAATACCAAGAGCTTTCCTGGTTGAAAAGTATGGTAAGTCTGCACCACAATACCTTGAAGATGCAGGATTATTGGGTCCGGATGTAGTTGCCGGACATTGTGTAGACCTTGATGATGAAGATCTGGAGATTCTGCGACGTAACGACGTGAAAGTTTCTTATACACCAATGACCGATTCACTGGCTGGTAACCCCGTAGCTCGTGTTCCGGAAATGCTGGATAAACAGATGAATGTATCTATCGGTCATGATTGTTTCTTCTCTTTGGATATTTCCGAATATATGCGTTATACTTATCTGGTTCAAAAAAATCATCACCATAATCCTTTGATCGTATCTCCATTCCAAATGCTGGATATGGTTACTATGCAGGGAGCCAAAGCAATGGGGATGGAAGATCAAATTGGAAGTTTGAAGGAAGGGAAAAAAGCTGATATCATTCTTATAGAACCCGATTCACCATCTCCAACAACTGCTGCTACCGTGATCTCATATTTCACCATGACCTTTCAGGGTAAACATGTTCATACAGTAATAGTTGATGGAAATATCGTTGTAGAGGCCTATAGGATGACAACTGTTGATGAAGATGAAGTAAGAAAAACCTGCGTCGAAGAAGCCAGACAATTATGGAAAAGAAATGGTATAGAAGTATAAAGGAGATTGATAATGGCAAATCTTGAATGTAAAATTGGTGATGTGAAATTAAATAATCCGTTTATTGTTACAGCGGGAGAGCACGGAAGAGATGGCGATGAGATCCTGAAAGTGGCTAAAACAGGAGTTGGTGCTATTACTACTAAAACTATTGTACCCCATCCGGCTCAGGACCCAAGACCCTGCTGTGTTCCTATGGATAATGGTTTTTTGAATTGTGTCCTGGCAGCAATTATGCCTAGTGATCAATGGTTTGAAAAAGAGATTCCTGTAGCTAAAGAAGCTGGAATTCCAATTATTGCAAATCTGGCCTCTTCCGATCCTAATGAAGCTGCTGCTCTTGCTGTTAAAGCAGTGGAGGCTGGTGCCCATATGATCGAACTGGCAACTCATTGCCCACATCTGGCTGAAAATCTGGAAGCCCAATTTCAGGGACTTAAGATTCCACCTCCGGAAATGGATAATCCAAAACCATTCTACGATACTGTTAAGGCTGTGCGAGAAGCTGTTAATGTTCCCATTATTGGTAAAGTTTCGGCTTGCCATTTTTCTTCTATTTTACCTTGGATTGAAGCTGGTGTTAAAGCTGGTTTGGACGCGGTTGAAGTCACTGATACGATCGGTCCGGTGATGCTGATAGATATCGAAACAGGACAGCCCAAACTTGGTGGCCCCCGCGGTTATGGTGGTTTATCAGGTGGAGCTCTTAAACCCATAGCAATGCGGATGGTTTTTGAGATCGCTCAAAACTATGATATACCGATCATTGCTTCTGGCGGGATTCAATCAGCAGAGGATGTTATCGAGTATGCTATGGCAGGTGCTACCTATTTCGGAGTTTGCACTGTGGGTCATTTAGAAGGTAAAGATAGATATACTTCTCTTATAAAAGATCTCAACGATTACCTCGATAAGAAAAATATCAGTTTGGATGATATCAGAGGTCTGACATTACGTAAAGTTGAAGAACGCAAAGAGAAAGGATGGATCTGCAATCTTGAACCTGTCCCGCCAGTTGTCCATGAAGACATATGTATTGGCTGCGGAAAATGTAAAGCTGCTTGTATATATGATGCCATTACAATTGAGAATGGAATAGCTGTGATCCATAAAGATATTTGTTATGGCTGTGGTTGCTGTGTTTGGACATGTCCAACAAAGGCAATTGAAAATATGTATTATAAAGACAATTAATTATAAGGAGGTTGTTTAATGAGCAATATAGATCTAACCACAAAATTTTGTGGTTTAACACTTAAAAATCCTGTAATTATTCCTGCTGGAATTCATGGCAGAAATGGTAAGGTGATCAAAGAGATCTCACGGTCTGGAGTTTCCGCCATATGTACGAAAACAATAATTTCCGCACCTGCACCGGATGTATTACCATGTTTCGCCAAGGTACCAAATAAATCTGGAATGCTGAATTCTGTATTTGGTTCTGACAAAACCTCAGAATATTGGTTTACCGAAGGTATCAAGAAGGCAAAAGAGGGAGACGCTTTAGTCTTTGCAAATCTGGCAGGATATTATCCAGCACAAGCTGCGGAATTAGCCCAGAAAGCCGAAGCAGCTGGAGCAGATTTGATCATCCAACCCACTCATTGTCCTCACATGGGCGAGATTTTAAATGCAATGTTTCCTGATATGAATTATCAGGAGGGGGGACTTGCAGATACTGCAGGAATGTTGGCAACCGTGAAAGCCATAAAAGCAGCAGTTAAAATACCTGTTGTTGTGAAACTCTCCGGTTCACACAATCACATAACTCCGGAATGGGCTCTAGCAGTAAAAGAATCAGGAGCAGATGGTATAGGTGCTTCTGATGCTTTTGGTCCTGCACTGGCAATAGATACCAGAACAGGACAGCCGATGCTGGGTGGTCCCAGAGGAGTAGGCGGCTTAACAGGTGCTGCAATTATGCCTTTGGTTTTACGCATGGTATTAGAAATTGCAATGACCATAGATCTGCCAATTCTAGGTGTAGGTGGCGTGACAAACGCCAATGATGCACTGCAATATATCATGGCTGGTGCAACAACGGTTGGAGTAGTAACAGCTGGTCACATTGATGGTCCTGCTCGCTATACCAAAATTATTGATGATCTGAGAATACTCTTGGAAAAGCTGGGATATAATTCTCTCGAAGAAGTAAGGGGCCTCACTATTAAGCGCATTCAGGAAAGAAAGGAAAACAATCAGATAGCTGTAACAGAACCATTAACACCTGTTATCGATTTGGATTTTTGTAACGGTTGTGGTAAATGCATCCCAGTTTGTGGATATGGCGCAATGTGGATGGAGAACAAGAAAGCAAGAATAAATAGTGAACTATGTATTGGCTGCGGTTTATGCAAAAGTGTATGTCCTTTTAATGCAATAATCCATGAATATTACAAATAAAACAGAAACAAGGGAGGTTTGAATGTTATTACTTTACCTATAATAGTAACATATTTGGAAGTAGTAAATGTTTATTCTGGGGAATAAACTAAAACTGAAGTAGTTATTATAATGAATTTAACTTAATTTAAGTAAGGAGAAAAAATGGAAGTTGAACAAAATAAGGATTTTGAGAGTATGTCTAGTTTACTTGTCGGTGTAGATGACAAGTTAAGTTTAGGTGAAAATATTCTCTACGGATTTCAACATGTTCTAGTATTAATGTTGGCCCCTTTGGTAACTCCAATTATTTTTGCCAGCATCTTTAAATGGGATATTGCTGTTACAGCATATCTAATGATGATAATGTTGTTAGGAGCGGGAATTGAGACTCTGGTTCAGACCAAAGTTCTCAAACTCCCTGTTGCTCAAGCTCAGCATATCGTTTTCATCGCTGCTATGATTCCGGCGATCTACACACTTGGTCCAATTATGGCCTGGGTAGGTTTGCTGGTTGTCAGTTTCATAACCATTCTGTTAGTGATCCCATTTAAAAAGGGGTTGCTCGGAAGATTTCTACCCTATGTTGCTACTCCAGTTGTTCTAGGTCCACTGTTTATCGTTATGGCAGTGGCATTAGCTAAAATAAGTTGTGTAGATTTGATATTTCCGCCTGATTATGTAAACGGTGGAAATGTTGTGTCCTCCACAAATCTGATTTTGGCAGGGACAGCCATGGGCGTTCCTTTATTAATATCATTCCTGTTACCAAAAGGAATATTACGTTATGCTAGTGTTCTTTGGGGTGTTATTGCCGCAGTTATTGTAGCTGCATTAATGGGTAAAATAGATTTTGCCAGTGTTGCAGCAGCTCCCTGGTTTGTTGCACCAAAAACTATTTGGGCTCTATTTGAAGGTAATATGGGAAGACCTTTAACAATATCATGGAACTTCATTCCGGTTGTATTAATTCTCTTCATTGCTGAACTTAGTAACGTGCTTGACACTATGGGCTGTTATCAGGCAACTGCCAATCTGGTTGGACAAAAAATGACAACCGAACGAGCTAATCGCGGATTATTTGTTGAAACTGTTGCTTCTTTTGTTACTACGATCTTCGGAAATATTCCATGTACTTCATTTAGCCAGAATCTGGGTGTCCTTTCTCTATCCAGGGTTGGTGCTAAAAGTATAATGGTCGCCGGTGGATGTTTATTGATCTTTATCGGACTTTTCTACAAAATTGGAGTCTTTTTTGCAGTTATACCATGGGCCATCTACGGTGGTGCTCTTATCGTATTGCTTGGCACTATTCTGGTTGTCGGAATTCAAATGGTCGTAACTATGAAAATGACTGAAACCAATAAACTGATTGTTGGTTTTTCCAGTTTTATTGGTATAGCATTTGCTTTTACTCCTTTTGAAGTAGCACAGCAGTTCCCATTATTTTTTAGTTTTTTTATTGGAAATCCGATAGGAACAACAGTGGTATTAGCTGTTCTTTTGAATTTGATTTTTGTACATTGGCTAAAAAGTCCTGGTAAATAGAAACAAATTTATTTTTAAAGCTAATTATCACTAGCGAAGCTTCTTATAGAGGGGAAATTTTTCCCCTCTATTTTTATCCGTATTTCGGGAGCGTTAACTTAACTGTGTCTGCGAAGGCACATAATGTTAATTGACAAAAGAAGTTACGATAAGTTTTACTCGTGTCATGAGTATAAAGAAAAAAAA
>Ga0307988_1000517_pt1 | contig 26553 bp, 25 predicted proteins | sample EllFjometagen183_FD_203166 | JGI IMG/M metagenome (GOLD analysis project Ga0307988, IMG submission 203166) | Marine microbial communities from Ellis Fjord, Antarctic Ocean - #183 | ecosystem: Environmental > Aquatic > Marine > Unclassified | place: Southern Ocean | collected 2014-10-08 | reverse complement strand
AGAAATAGCGCAGGATTTTGGTTCATCTACAAGGCGCATTAGAGGTTCAATAGCGGGCCTATCGGGCCTTTGATGCAACGCAGTAGATGGATCAAAAGACAAGCAATTTCGTTCAAATTATAAAATTTGCGGTCCTTAATCTTTTACTGCAGTCCCCAAAAAATTAAAAGTCAAAGGTTTCCAGCCTGGAAGGTACAAGGTTTCCATCTCCTGGATGCGAAACCCTCCCCCAAGGATAAGTTCCGGAATCATACGGTTTAAATGGCATCCTCCCCCTATAATTTTCCAGAAGGGAGTCAATTTATTCTGCCAGTATTTTACAGATGAATCCGGTGCCTGCCCATGTTCGCTGAAATGCAGTTTCCCGCCTTGTTTTAAAACCCGCTTCATTTCCCCAAGAGAATGAAGAACATCCGGAATCGTGCATAGGGTATAAGTTACCACCACAGTATCAATACTATTGCTATCCAATGGAATCTCACAAGCCGTTGTGTTTATGAATTCCACATCAATTTTTAATTTTTGTGCCTGTTTTGCTGCCATGGCAATCATTTTGCCCGATGGTTCCAGGCCCAGGAGGCTGCTGATTTTCTGAAAATCATAAAAAGGCAGGTTAAGACCCGAGCCAACACCGATTTCAAGAACCCGACCCGAAGCTTTGGAAACTATTTTGCCCCGTTGACCTAGAATTTGGCTGGACATGCATACACGATTTACAATTCCCGGCAGAATATGGTTTTGATAAAATCCCATTATAGCCCCAGCCCCCCGGGATTCATTATACCCCTGGGGTCCAGATGGGCCTTGACAGCCCTGAGGATATCCATCTGCTCCCGGCCCAGATGCCTTTCCATCCAGGGAGCCATCATCCTTCCCACCCCGTGGTGATGGCTCAGGGAGCCGCCGGCAACTTCTATGCTGTCTATGATGGACTGCTGATAGGTCCTGAAAGCCTCCACATCCGGCATTTTAACAATAAAAATAAAATACAGGTTGGTGCCCTGGGCATAAAAATGGGAAGAATGGGTCATGCATATGGTGTGGGGATTTGCCTTGACCACTTTTCTTACTTTTTGGTGCAAACTATGAAGGTTTTCCCAGGTGACTGAACATTCCAGGGTATCAATTAACACCCCATAATCATTTAACGCATCCCTCATATATGGATCTGAAAACCGCCCCTTATACCATTTTGCCATGGGATATCCGGTAAGGTAAAGGCCCCTGTTCTGTTTACAGATCTTTTTTACCTGGACAAACACATTGGCAGAAAAGGATTTTTCTCCGTCACTCTGGCCCATGACCAGACATCTTTTTCCCTTTTTCATTCCCCTGAACCCCAAGAATTTGTCCCCTATCCCCCCCTCAAGTCCGTACATCTGCATGGCAATGTCCGTTTCTTCAGGGTCAGATATCCTCAGGATGGAGGGCATGCCAAACCTTCCCTGGCTGATCTGTTTTACGGCAATAACAGCAGACTCAAAATCCGGGAACATAAAGGAAAATTGCCGTGCATTTTCTGGCAAAGATTCAAACACCTTCATGGTCAGGGAAACCAAAACCCCAAAACAGCCTTCAGAGCCCTTCATGATGTCATTTACCTTGGGGCCTGTGGCTGCGGCAGGATAATCCTTGGTTTTAAAACTGCCTTTGGGAGTAACATATTCCTGGGAGATCACAAGATCGCCTGCATCCCCATACAGGGAGGAGGCCTGGCCTGATCCAAGGGTCACCACCCAGCCCCCCACGGAAGAAAATTCAAAACTCTGGGGAAAATGACCGCCGGTATAGGATTTTTCAGCCCCCAGTTTTTTTGGGGCATTATTCAGCAGATCCTCATAGACTGGCCCCATCATACCCGCCTCCACGGTTATGGTCTGGTTGGCTTCATTAAAGGCTACAAGCTTATTCATATGGGTGGAAAGAACCAGAGTAACGCCTCCCCTGGGGCAGTCAAGGCCAAAGGTTACTGAACTTCCCCCTCCATGGACATGGATTGAAATACTTTTATCATGGCAAAGGCTGACAATCTTTTGGACATCTGCCTTATGCCTGGGATGAACAACCACGTCACAGATCTCTTTTATGGTCTGTTTGCGCAACCGTAAAAGATCTTCCATGGCCTTACCTTTGGAATATGTAAGCCGGTCATAGGTAAGGGTGGAAATATTTTTTCTGCCCACAATCTTTTCCAGGGCTTCAAGGTCAGATTCAGACAAATTCACTGGCATGTTATCTGGAACGATCCTGTTCCCAATGGTTCCCATGGTTGTAAAATCATCATCCCCAAGATTCAATTCCTGTTTGATTACATGCAGAAAACCTTTGCTGGGATTTTTAAATTTTTCCCTGTCACCCCATTTAAAAACAGAGCGAAAGGAATTTTCCAATGGAGGCGTTTGAATCCATTGGGGAGTAAAGTCATTATTTTGTCTCTTTTTTTTGGAGGAGGTCATTTTTGAAGATATCCTGTAATTTCCTGAATTGGTTTCCTGAATTGGTTTCCTGAATTTTTGAATATTCAAAGGTCATACTAGTTAAAAAATATATAGTCAACCCGATAACAGCCACTTACAAATGAATGCCAAACAAATCAAATACAGAGATATCATTGACAGGAAATAATCGTGCCCATTATACTTCCTATCAATTTTTACCAAATATTTCCGGGAGATAAAATGCCAGATAGAAAAAATACCCCTCCTCAAATAAGGGAGGCATCCACGGTAATCCTTGTAAGAGAAAACAAAAAGAACCTTGAAGTCTATCTATTGAAAAGAAGTACAAAATCCGGTTTCATGGGCGGTTTGTATGTTTTTCCGGGAGGAGTGGTTGAACCGGAAGACAAGGGCATTGACACCTGGATTTCACACATTGACATGGGACCTGATCAAATCAGTAAACAGCTTGGAGGAAATGGTTTCTCAACGGCCGATGCCCTGGGTTTTGGTATTGCAGCAATCCGGGAGACCATTGAAGAAGCAGGCGTTCTTATGGCATCCAATAAAAATAAACATGGTTTTTATGATATTGCAGCTCTTCGATTAAACAAAGACCTTCCAAACCCCTGGTTTCGAACAGAAATAGGTAACCGTAGCTGGACATTATCATTTTCAAGCCTTGGACGATGGTCCCATTGGATTACACCCGAATTAATGAAAAAAAGATTTAATACCCGTTTTTTTATTGCTTTCATGCCTGAAAATCAAACCTGTGAACCCGACAACCAGGAGGTGGAAGACGGTATCTGGCTTTCCCCCCAAAAGGCTCTTGAACAAAATTTTACTGCCCAAACTCCCTTAAGCCCCCCAGCCGTGGCTACAATGACCCAATTACTGGAATTTAACCATATTGATGAACTGAAAAATGAAATAAAAACGCGTTCCTGGGGAGACCCCATTGCCCCCCGTCTTGTTTCCTCTTCAAGGGGGCCTGTTATTCTGGAACCCTGGGACCCCATGTTTGATAAGAATTGTAAAATTGATGTTTCAAAACTTTCAGAGAAACTGCTTTCCCCGGGTTCTTCCTTTTCAAGGATCTGGTGTGATTCCGGGGTGTGGAAACCAATTGGCATATAAATATTGCTTTGGGTTTATTTCCAATCTTGACTCAGGGTCAGGCCTCACCCATTTCTAACTCCGTGGGTAAGGGCCATCTTTTCAAACATCTGGACAATCCCGCTGGCAAGCCCGAAAACAACATCAATTCCGGCGTTCATGTCTGCACTTGAGTCAAAAAACAGGTGAAGGTCCGAGGCCATACCATCTTCAGGCTTCCAATAGCAGATGAGGAAAGGCACTAATGGAAGGGGATAAAGAACCAGAGAAATGTCTGATTCATAGTGGTTTTCAACTTTTTTCCCGCTAAAAATCAAGATCAGATCTTCAAAGAGTCCGGGATAGGTATCTGCAATTTTTTTCAGCGTTTTTTCCGATCGCTGGACAAATAATCCGTTCCTTTCCCTGCCTTTTTTAAGCTCACGAAAAGGAATCCATTTCCCGGTCAATTCCCTGCCCTGGCAATGAAGTACGTAGCCAAGGACAGGCATGACAATCCAGGGGTTAATATGAAGATCTGAATGAAACCGGCCCAAATTGTCCAGGGCAAATGGTTTCCCAAATATTTTTAAAGTCAGCCGCCCATTGGCATATTTCCCACCTGTCCGCTGGGCTGCCAGGGAAAGATCGCAATCCTTTAATTGATTTTTCAGGACCAGCAAAGCCTTTTCCTGGTCTGCCTCACCAGGCACAACCCGCTCCTGCCTTTTTCCATATTTTTGAATCACCTCCGGGTCGAGGGCCGGGCACATGTCCAGGGATTTTTGTCCCAAAAATACCTTTGAGGCAAAGGCAAGACAGGTAGCTTCATTACATTTCCTGCAATTGGATTTTTCAAGGAGTTTAAAGACTTCCATGACATTGGCAAATTGCTGCATATATTATTTTCCTGGTTATTTTATAAGTCAATATCAGCACCATACCTGCCCGGGATCCGTGCACAATCCAACTTCTCTGAAAAGCCTGAAAAGTGAAAAGGGGGTATGGCAAAAAAAAATGAATCATATCATGCCCACAGAGGCGGAGGCAATTGGAATATCCGTAAAATTAAAACCTCTGCGTTTTCCTGGCAAAACATATAACGAATTTTTCTATCAATATTTCGGGCAGTATTCCCTTTCGGGCTGTATTTCGACCAATCTTTTGGCGGGTCCTTTACAAAACCAGGCCCTGGACTTATATTACCCTTACTATTAAATCAACCCCTAATCGGAGTAATCCATTGAACCAGATAATTGTTCTTGCCACCACCAACAAAGGAAAAACACGGGAAATCAGGGAGATGCTCAAAGGCTTTCCCATTGAAATCAAAAACCTGGATGATTTCGGCCCCATTCCTGAAGTCATTGAAGATGGAGAAACCTTTGACGACAACGCCTATAAAAAAGCATCCTTTACTGCAAAAGTGTTGGGATATCCTGCCATTGCAGATGATTCAGGGCTGTGTGTAGAATCCCTTGACGGAGCTCCAGGGGTATATTCGGCACGATATGCCGGAAAAAATGCCAATGATGCTGACAATGTGCAAAAACTCTTGAAAGAGTTAGAAGACAAGGAAAACAGAAACGCAGCCTTTCAATGCGTTATATCCATTGCCGTACCTACAGGTGCGGCCCTTACCTATGAAGCCAGTTGTGAAGGCATCATTACCAGGGAGCCAGCCGGAGAAAACGGATTTGGATATGATCCCCTGTTCTTTTTCCCTGAATTTAACAAAACCTTTGCCCAGCTCTCCATGGAAGAAAAAGCACAGGTCAGCCACCGGGGAAAGGCATTCAAGGAAGTGACCCAGGAAATGGATAAAATCCTTGAATGGCTGGACATAACAATGCCCAGGTTTGCAGACGTCCCCTATGAAGAATAGTGTTTCCCTGTAAGGAATATGCTCCAATAAAAAATAAATATCCCAATGGTAAAAATACGTCCCCGGCAAAGAATAGATACCCAGAAAAGGAGGATAGATATGAAATCTTTTAAAGAACTGGTAAAGGAAAACCGCTCTTGCAGACGGTTTGATAATTCCCATCAAATTGATACCCAGACCCTTACAGAGCTAGTAGACCTGGCCCGGCAAGCGGCTTCGGCTGGCAACAAACAACCGTTAAAATACATTCTCTCCACGGATAAACTCAAAAATGAAGAAATTTTTTCCTGTCTTGGGTGGGCCGCCTATTTAACGGACTGGAAAGGACCCAAAGAAAAAGAGCAGCCTTCAGGCTATATAGTGGTCATGGGAGACCATACCGTGGCAGACAACTTCTGGTGCGACCATGGAATTGCGGCCCAGACCATTCTCCTTGGTGCCAGGGAACAGGGTCTTGCCGGCTGTATGTTTGCATCCATAAACATCAAAAAACTCAAAGGTTTTCTTACGATTGAAGACCATTTGGAGGTAAAGCTGGTCATTGCCCTTGGCAAGCCCATTGAAACCATACAAATCGATGAGATAGATGAGGGAGGGGATATCAAATACTTCAGGGATGAAAACCAGGTACACCATGTTCCCAAAAGAAAATTGAGTAATCTCATTGTCAGCACCTGGTAAACAATTTACATGAAGATACTATTTGTAAACCCGGCCTGTCTTGATAAAAGGGTCACCAGTGACGACGACCATAAAGTGGTTCCCATTGGCCTTTATTACATGGCTGCCCTTCTCCTTGAAAACAAGTTTGATGCCCGCATCCTCAACCTGGCTTCTCCTGCTGGGATGGATGGACAAAAAACTCAATCCAGGCAGGACAGCAATGATCCTGGCAATGATCCCGTCCTGGCCTTTACAGCAGTAATTAAAAAAGAAAAACCTGATTTCATTGGATTTTCCGTGACCAATCCCAGCAGGATCAATGCCCAGGCATGTGCCAGGGCAGCCAGAAAAATCCTGCCCCATGCCTGGATTGTATTTGGCGGACCGGCCCCCGGCTTTTTGGGTGATTATTTGTTAAAAACCTGTCCGGAAATTGATATCATCGTCCGGGGGGAGGGGGAATCCACCTGCCTTGCCCTGGTAAAATCCATTAAAAAAGGGAAATCCTTTAAGGGCAAGAATGGAAAGGGAATCAAAGGCATTCTCTTTCGTGAAAATAACAAAATTATTGACACAGGACCGGCTGAACCGATTCAGGATCTGGATTCCCTGGTACATCCGTCTAAATATTTTGTATTTCAGCATTTGTCCATGTCCAGGGGATGCCCCGGTAGATGCACATTTTGCAACTCCCCGAAATTCTGGGGAGCTTCCGGCATAAGGTTCCATTCCGCCCAATGGTTTGCCATGGAAATCCAGGCCCTGGTCAAAAAAGGAATTACTCATTTTTATATCTCCGATGACACATTTACCATGGACAGGGACAGGGTCATTGAGTTTTGCGGCCTTATTATTTCAGCAGGTATTACGATCACCTGGAATGCAATCTCCCGGGTGGATTATATTGACAAAGAACTGCTTTCCCACATGAGAAAAGCAGGCTGCATCCAGATCAGCTTTGGTGTGGAATCCGGTGCTGAAAAAATCAAAAAAGTTTTGGGCAAACCCATGAGCAATGAAAAATGCATCCAGGCCTTTTCCCTGACCCTGTCCCATGGAATAATGCCCCGGGCCTATTTTATTTACGGATCTCCCGGAGAAACCTGGGATACCATCCAGGAAAGCATGGATCTGCTTATTAAACTCAGGCCCCTTGGCACTATATTCTACATGCTGGTGATTTTCCCAGGCACCCATCTATACAAATATGCCCTTGAAAAAGGACTTGTCACCCATGAAATCTGGGACCAGAACATTGAAGACCTTCCCTGGTTTACTTTAGATGACAACCTTGACTTCCCCCAGGTAAAAGCCTTTGGAGATAAGCTAAGACAAACCTTTTACACGAATCTGAACCAGTTTGCCGACAGCATTGATCTGGTGGAGGACAAAAGCCTTTATCCTTTTCATGCTGATTTTCTGTCCAGGCTGGCCATGACATTTTCCCATGGGGAGTATGCCAATGATCCCCGGATAAAAGATCCTGACAAAATTGCTGAAACCCTTTTTAACAGGTCATTGACCTATTCCCCACAGCCAAGAGCCTTTTTGGGAATTGCCATGCTGCTTCAAAAAAATAAAAACTTTGACCAGGCTGTCACGCTCTTTGAAAAAGGACTTGATCATTTTCCCGGCAATAAAGACCTGTGCATGGGCATGGGAATCTGTCTAATGAACCAGGGTCGGTTTAAAAAAGCCCTGGCATTTTTCACCCCGTTCAGGAATGAATCCGGCATGGGGCATTTTATAAATATTTGTAACTCCCAGGATACACACCATGAATCAAGACTATAAACTTGCCAATCTTCAAAATCGGGAAATGAAACTCAGGGCCCAGCGCCAGGAAATTTTAACAAGCCAGTCGGAAAAAGCCCTGGATATTATCCTTGATGCCCCCTCCCCGGCCTCCCTGGTCCAGTCCTTTCCAGACCAGGACCTTTATTTTCTCATGCACAAAATCGGGGTACATGATTTTATGCCCATACTGGCCATGGCCACATCTGCCCAGTGGGAATATATCCTGGATGTGGAAGTCTGGGAAAATGACCGAATGGATGTCCACATGATGACCCAGGCCTTTAATCTGCTTTTCAAGGCAGATCCAAAACGACTGCTTCGCTGGATCATCACGGAAAAACCAGAATTTTTCGAATTTTATCTTTTTAAAAACATGACCATAATAATCCGGGAGCATGATGAATGGACTCCTTCGGATTTTGATGATTATATCACCCTTGATGATAAATTTTATTTCAGGTTCCCCCATCAGGAAAATACTGATGGTAAAGTAGATTCCAATGAGGCTCCAGATCAGTCCCAATCCCAGGAGCAGGAACAGAAACAGGATCAGGATCAATTGCTGGACCAGCCTTTATTCGAGGATGCTGCAAAACTAATTGAAAAAATGCTCAGGGCGCTTGCTGAAATGGATTTATCGGTTTTCCACGGTCTATTGCTGGAAACAAACGCTGTGCTGTCAGCAGAAACAGAAGAAGAGCAGTTCCGCCTGAAAACCCTGCGCCTGGCAGAGAAAGGTTTTCTTCCCAGCCACGAGGCCATTGGAATATACCAGCCCACGGATTTAAAAGCCCTTCGAAAACGACCGGCAAGCATCAGGAATCAGCAAGTCTTTGATCCTGAAATTCCGCTGCCGCCCCAGTTTTTCACTCAATTTATTGAGGGGGATAACCTCTTTGTCAAATCTTTGGAACTTCTGGATCCGGACTTTCTTTTACAGCTTCAATCTGAAATTGCAGCATTGATCAATAAAATTGTATCTGCAGACAAGATTAAAATCAGAAACAAAGAATCCATTGAAAATACGATCAAAAAAGCCACAGCATACATGAGCCTTGGCCTTGAGGTTATTCTCAAGGGGGATTTACGGATCGAAATGGCCAGGGATATTATTTGTGAATACTTTCTTGAAGATATTTTCAGAACCGGCTCCAGGGCAGGTATCCAGCTTAAAACCAAGGCCAGAAACTGGTTTGATAAAAGTTTTATGAAGGAAAAAAGCCTGCCCTTAAGTTTCCTGTCAGAACAATATCTTGGGGTAATCGGAGGACTTCTCATTGACAGGCCCATGTTCTATGACAATTACCAGGAAGGTGAATTGTACAGGCATTTTAAAAGCCTTGCAGACATAAACACAACTGATAAAAACCTGGACCAGATCATTCACCTGGACCGGATACTGGACCAGCTTCCCCTGGATATAAGTTCCTTTACCCATGGTGTATTAACCTACAAAAGCCTGTTCCTGACCCTGTGGGCCAGAAACAGAATCGGTTTGGATACCTTGCCTGACTGCAGCTTAGCACCCATTGAAACCCAAAGTTTCAAACCTTTTTTTGCAGACCTTTTTTCTTCACACACTCCTGGAAAAATTGAAGAGCAAAAAGGCCGTGATCTGGTACTATGGGCAGCAAAAGCTGTTGACTGCCATGAGGATGAACTGCCGGAACCTTTCCAGGAAGTCATGTCCAACCTTATAGTAGAGATTGAAGAAGAATATGGCACAGTGGATCCAGGCAATCTTGATCCCCGTTTTATAAATCATTTTCTATTGGCTGTTTAGTCTCTCTATTGGCTGTTACACTCATTGTACACCTTTCTTTTCCATGGTTTCATGGACGATGGTCTTCAAGAGCCGTGATGGTCGACATCAACCAGTCACCCTCCCCCAAGTGGTCCCGGGGCCCATACGTCTGACTCGGTTTGGGAGTGCAGCGGTTCCTTTTTTATTTGCGATTTACCACATATATACCGCTGCCAACCATGAAAAGGGCGACAATAAGATTCAGGGTTAAGGATTCATTTAATAAAACAATTCCAAACAGAACGCCGAACAGCGGGGTTAAAAAAGTAAAGGATGACAATCTTGAAACCGCATAATTGCTGATTAGCCAGAACCATGTAAAATAAGTAATAAAGGCGACCCATACGGTTTGGAATATCAAACTTGAAAGACCAATGACAGTCATACTGCCAAGGCCCGGTTCATTCAGTATAATGGATGCTGCGGGCATAATCATACCGGAAACCGCAAGCTGGTAAAATAAAGTTTTTCCAGGCTTTATTACAGACAAAGGACTTGCCTTGATGATGACGGTTGTTGCCGCCCAGAGAACGGCAGCACCCACCATCATGATATCACCCGTCAGCATTTCCCTGGTCGGCAAACTCAAAGATTCTTTAAATGCAATAATAATCCCGATAAATGCCAAAAAAAGACCCAATAACTGGCCTGTACCCAGTTTCTCTCCCGGAATAAAGATGGTTGCACCCAGGGCAACAAAAAAAGGAGTGGTATAAAGGAAGATAACTGCCCGTGAGGCATTGGTAAAATCAAGTCCCCAGTAAATCAAAATAAATTCAACAGAAAAAAGGAAGCCCACAAGTATTCCCCACCACAAGGTCTTGTCTTTTTCAAATAATGGGGTTCTGCGGTACCACATCCAGATCATAACGAGAACGGCTGCCCCTATGGACCGGATACCCGCCTGAAGGACCGGGGGGATACTCTGGTTTGCCACCTTGATTGCCACCTGGTTAAAACCCCAGCTGCCAGATATAATAATCAACAAAAAAATACTTTTAAAATCCAAGGCTGAATTCCTGGGTTTCATATTGCCATCTCCTGAATTGAGAGCCTGAAAATACTGTCAAAAACCAGTGCCGATGATTATTTGTTTTTGAAGCTTACCCCCCGAGTCTCGTTTGAAAATCTTGTGAACGGTGGTTTTATTGCCGTTTTGCTAACATGTTTTAGACCTATTTTCTAGGGCAAATGTATAGTCAAAATTCTATAAACAATCCAAATCTATTATTCAACCTAAAATAGGCTTGTCTGGGTATCCGGTTCTCAAGTTCATACACAATGCCGGAAACAAAACCTGCTCATATTTTGGTTGGTTTTTGCTCATCAAAAGAGCACTTAGCATACTGAAAATAAAAAATCCCGATAACCTAAGTTATCGGGATAATATTTATTGGGTTGGCTCCCCAGCACGGATTTGAACCGCGGACCCATTGGTTAACAGCCAATTGCTCTGCCAACTGAGCTACTGGGGAGCAGTGTCTTTCAACAAGACTCGGAATGTATATATCAGCCTGTTTTTTTTGTCAAGGATAATAATAATAAAAATTGACATCATTTGCTAATATGGTTATCCTTATAAAAATATAGATGACCTACACCAAGGAGGAAAACCCATGGAAATCAGCAACATACAAGGACTTAATGCTTACACGGCCAAGAACTCAGCCACATCACCTGTGGACAACACCATGCTTCAAAATCAGAATAGAGAAGCAGCACAAACAAACCTTAATCAGGAAAATATCCAGGCAGTCCAGCAGGCCTTTGAAGTCAATATTACCCGGGAAGCCAGGGATCTAATGGCAGCAAAAGGAGAAACACCCGCCCAGGCCACCCCCCGGGAACAAAATCCCGCTCAGGGCCAAAACCTGACCCCGACACAAAATTCGGCCCAGGAACAAAAAATCATGCAGGTTGTAAACATTGTGGCCTAGTTTTTAAAGCACCATTGCAACCTTAATTTTACCATTACTATATGCCCTCATTTAAAACTGAATTGAAATTGGAAATTTTATTATGATTACTGAAAACGGAATTGTCACCCAAGCCAATAAATCCAATGCCTGGATAAAAACCACCAGATCCACCGCCTGTAAAGCCTGTGCCTCAAGGGACAGCTGTGGCATTGACGAAAATGCCGAGGAACAGATCGTTATTGTCAAAAACACCCTGGACGTTGAAGAAGGGAATGAGGTAATCATTGGGCTTGAAACCAAGCCCATGATGTTTTTAACCTTTTTTCTCTATGTATTTCCCATCCTTTTATTGGTGCTGGGTGCTGTTATCGGAGACAGCCTGGCACCGGCCTTAAACCTGGATAAATCTTTTTGTGCCATGATTCTTGGGTTTGGTTTTTTTGCCATTGCCTTTGTTATTATTCGCAAAAAACAAGCCGGATTAAGCCAAAAAGATGAATTCAAACCCTTCCTTGTCAGAAAAAGACCTGTTTCTGATTCTAATCATTGCCAGATGCCATAAAATATATTTTTTCCTTGCCAATATAACAACAATATAATATAAACGCTGCCAGTTATGGGTTTGTCGCGTATCTCTAACCCCTAAAATTGAAAGAAGAATTATGACATCACAACGTGACCTAAAAGTAGCTGTATTAATTATGATCGTTCTTATGATCACAGGAATTGTATGCTACGCATCTTTTACATCTCCTGCCCCTGAGAACCCAGTACGTTTAATGTTTCAAAACAAAGCTGGAAAAGTTTTATTCACCCATTTATCACACACAGACGATTATAGTTTGGATTGTCTGGACTGCCATCACAATCTTGAAGATGATGATGTCTATAACTGCAGTGAGTGCCATGATGAAACAGGCGATGAAGACTTACCATCAAGGGCTGATGCATTTCATGCGAATTGCCAGGGATGCCATGATGAGTATGGCGCAGGTCCTGTAGAATGTAATTCATGTCATGCCTTATAGCAGAATATCTTAAAAGTTCCTGCCATAATCCGTGATCTAAGCTTTTTACCAAACAAGGACTTATTATGATTAAACGATCTTTTTTTTCTTTAAACCAGCCCAGGCTTACTTATGATCTGCTTGAACCGGATCTAAAAGAGCCTGAGTCAATCCCTGTACAAGGCAGCCTGACTCTATTGCTGCCGGAAACAATTGACAGTAACAGGCAAGCCTTGATAAAAAAAGGTGACGTCGTCAAAAAGGGAGAACGGTTAAAACTTTATGATGGAAGCACTGCATACACGGTCTCGCCGGTTGCAGGTACCATAAAACTCTTGGACACCTATTCAGATGATTTTGGCAATACTGCAACTTTTATCATTGTCAAACCGGATCAGACAGCAGGTTCCGATACGGTCAAACTTGAGCCCGTGGAAGACATTGGCTTTGCCGACGAATTCCTGCGGAACCTACCTGGAGCCCCCCCCTTTGAAATCCTTGCCAATACAGATCTCAAAATCAACACCATTGTGATCACCTGCGCGGATACGGATCTTTTATCCTGCACCAGCCAGTATGTGGGCATAAAATACGCAGACGAGGTAAAAGAAGGCGCACAAATCCTGAAAAAATTGACCAATGCGCTTAAGCTTTGTATCACAATACCAGAAAGTTTAGACACCCAGGTAAGTTTTGATTCCATCCAGGTATTGAAAACCTCGAATGTATATCCGTCCACTTTGCCGGCCATGGTCATGAAGGATCATCTGAACCTGGTGCTTCCGGCCGGACAAAAACCTGAGAACGTGGGTGTCTGCTTTATCCGTGCCGAAGCCTTGGTCTCCCTGGCCCGGGCCTATAAAACAAAGGAAGCTGGTTTTGAAAAAATACTGACTATTGTCGGTAAAAATGATACCAGCCACCTGGTGAAAGCTACCATTGGCACACCTTTAAGTAAAATCCTGAGCAAATTAAGCATCCATCTTAATGACCAGGACCGTATCATCATTGGCGGCCCAATGCGCGGATTTGCAACCTATACGCCTCACCATCCAATAACATCGGACATGGATACCGTCATTGTCCAGGACAGAGATATCATTCCCCAATTATCGGATTACCCATGTGTGAACTGCGGTAAGTGTATACAGATTTGTCCTGCCAATGTTCCGGTTAACATGCTGGTACGCTACCTGGAAGCAGACCAGTATGAAGAAGCTGCTGACAGGTTTGACCTTGAGTCCTGTATTGAATGCGGATTATGTGCCTATGTCTGCACAGCAAAAATACCCTTATTCCAATATATCCGGCTTGGGAAACACGAATTGCTGACCCTTCGAGCAGACGTTTAAAATGGAGACTGTCAATGAATAACAATAAACTAACCGTTTCCCATGCCCCGTTCTGGCATGATGGAGATAGCCTATTTCAAATGAATCTGAATATTATCCTGGCCCTGCTTCCAGCAACCATTTTCGGTATTATTCAGTTTGGCGCCGTGGCCCTTGGCGTGGTTGCCCTATCAATTTCCACAGCCATGCTCTGGGAACTTGTCATGAACCTGATTTCAAAAAAGCCGTTAACCATAGGAGATCTTGATTCTGCCGTTATCGGAATGATTTTCGGTATTATGCTGCCTGCAACCGCCCCCTGGTGGCTGGTGGTGGTGGGAACCTTTGTGGCCGTTATCATCGGTAAGATGATTTTCGGTGGTATCGGCTCCAACCCCTTTAACCCTGCCCTTATCGGTATGGCTTTTCTCATGCTCTCCTGGAAAATGATGTTTGATTTTGATGCAGCCTATCTGAATTACGAATTTGGGTTTACTGCCCTGGCACCCCTGGCTGCTCTCAAATTCCAGGGGGCTTCTGAGATTGCCGGTCTTTTCCCCCTTGGGGATCTGATCATGGGCAAACAAATAGGCGCAATCGGATCTACCTTTGGTCTTGGAATTATTCTCGGCGGGATCTATTTGATCCTCAAAGGATATATCCGCTGGGAAATTTCCGTTTCATTCATTGCGGGTATTGTTGTGACAGCTCTCTGTTTCAATATGGCAAACCCTGAGACCTATGGCGGCCCGATTATTCACCTTTTTACCGGGTATACTCTGCTGGGCGCTTTTTTTCTGGCCACTGAGAATTCATCTTCTCCGGTGAACAAAATCCCCATGTTTATCTATGGATTTTCTGCCGGCCTGATGATCATTTTAATGAGGAATATTGGTATATATGCAGACGGGACTGTTCTTGCTATCCTTTTGTTGAACCTTATTAACCCCCTCGTAGATTCCATTAGACCAAAAGCTTTGGGAAAGGGTGTAAACAATGCGTGAAATGATAAATATGATCGTTGTCTTAACGGCACTTACCGCCTTTTCGGGTGGGCTGCTGGCTTCCATACAATCCGGCACTGAAGTTCAGATTGAAAATCAAATCCTGAAATTTCAAAAAGCACCCGCCATAAAGGAACTTTTTCCAGAAGCAACCAATGATCCATTGGCAGAACGCTTCACCATAAAAAAAGATGACATCGAACTTCAAATATTTCCCGGCAAATTGTCAGATGGATCAAAAGTTGTTGCCTTTGAAACAAAAGGAACCGGATTCGGAGGCCCTGTCGGCCTGATGGTTGGAATAGACCTTGAAACTGACCAGATCATAGAGGTCCGGGTCACTACCCATTCGGAGACACCGGGTATCGGGTCAAGGGCAAAAGATGACCTTTCCTTTGTCTCTCAATTTGCAGAAAAAAGCATTGATACGAACTTTGCCCTGAAAGGAGACAATGGTGAGATTGATGCCATATCCGGCGCTACTGTTACCTCAAAAGCAGTCTCTCTCGCAGCAATCCAGGCAAAGGAAATCTATCAGAAGCTTAAACCTGAAATTATGAAACAGATCAAATAAGGCAAATTACTTAGATATTCAGGAGATATAAATTATGGCACAATCCTTGGTAAAAGAATTTACAAAAGGACTCTGGGCTGAAATACCGCCTTTCCGATTGGTATTAGGGCTCTGCCCGGTCCTTGCGGTTACCAAATCAGTTGAAAACGGCATTGGAATGGGCATTGCCACCACCTTTGTTCTTATTTTTTCAAACTTTCTCATATCACTGCTTCGAAATGTAATTCCCTCGAAAGTCAGAATTGCCAGCTATGTTGTCATTATCGCCACTTTTGTTACTATTGTGGAACTGGTAATGCAGGCATACACCTATGAACTATTTTTAAAACTTGGAATTTTTATTCCCTTGATTGTTGTTAACTGTATTGTTCTTGGAAGGGCGGAAGCATTTGCCAATAAAAACGGCCCGATTCTTTCCATTGCTGACGGGCTGGGAATGGGCATAGGCTTCACCGCCTCCCTTGCAGCTCTCGGGGCTGTCAGAGAACTATTAGGCAATGGCACCCTGACCATTTGGGGCGGCGTTCCCGCCTTTGAAATGGGCGCCAATTTTCTTCCGTTCCAGTTCATGGTTGAGGCTCCGGGTGCATTTGTAGGCCTGGGACTTATGCTTTGTATGATGAACCTCATTGGTAAAAAATAGAAAGGAAATAACAAATGGGTGATTTATTCGTCCTGGCCATAAGCTGCATTTTTATTAACAATATTCTCCTTGCCCAGTTTCTTGGAAACTGTCCTTTTCTCGGGACATCCAAAAAAATGGAAACCGCCGTGGGTATGGGTATGGCCGTTATCTTTGTCCTTGTAATGGCCGGTCTTATCACATGGATTGTTGATATTTACCTGTTAAAGGCATTAAATGTTGAATACCTGCGAACCGTTTCTTTTATCCTGGTCATAGCATCCCTGGTCCAGTTTGTGGAAATGTTCCTTAAAAAAAGTATCCCAGGCCTCTATGCAGGCCTTGGAATTTTCCTTCCCCTCATCACAACCAACTGCGCGGTCATGGGTGTCTGCCTGATCAATATCAAAGAAGATTATACTTTTCTTGAAGCAGCGGTTTCTTCCTTTTCCTATGCAGTTGGATTCGGTCTTGCCCTGGTCCTGTTTGCAGGAATCCGGGAAAGAATCAGTCTTGCCAGGGTGCCCAAAGCAATGCAGGATACATCCATCGGCCTTGTGACTGCAGGTATAATTGCTTTGACATTCATGTCATTTAAGGGAATGGTTTAAAAACATTGGAATACTTATTCTAAAAATCAAATCTTTTACAATAATATTCTAATTAATTAAGGTGATATTATGATTTCAGCTTTATTGCTAATGTTGGGTATCGGTGCTGTCTGCGGTATTGTTCTTAGTCTTTCATCCAAGGTCTTTTATGTGTATGAAGACCCGAGAATTGCCCAGGTGGAAAACAACCTGGCCGGTGCCAACTGCGGTGGATGCGGTTATGCAGGATGTTCTGCAGCCGCTGATGCCATTGTTTCCGGCAAGGAACCCCCCAGCGTTTGTGTTATTAACAGCAAGGACGGAGTGGAGGCAGTCTCCCGGATCATGGGCGTCGATGCAGGATCTGCAGAAAGCACCCTGTCCTATAATATGTGTGAAGGCGGAAACCGTGCAGCTGACAAATACCATTACATGGGAGTTTCCACCTGCAAGGCCATGGCTGCCGCATTTGGCGGAAAACGGGTCTGTGAAATAGGTTGTATCGGTCTTGGTGACTGTGTCAGGGCCTGCCAGTTTAACGCTCTGCACATGGGCCCGGACGGACATCCTGTTGTGGATGACGACCAGTGTGTTGGCTGCGGTGCATGCCAGAAGGCCTGTCCCAAGGATATTATAGAGGTAAAAACCCTTTCTGAAAAACTCATGAAGTTTAACCAGATAAATGATCCTCTGGCACCCTGTGCCCAGACCTGTCCAGCTGAAATTAATATACCCCGGTATATCAACCAGATCAAAGAAGGGAAATACAAGGAAGCTGTGGAAACCATCCGCATGAGAAACCCTCTTCCCCTTGCCTGCGGCAGGGTCTGTCCCCATCCCTGTGAAGATGAATGCCGCAGGGGTGTTGAAGATGAGCCTGTTTCCATTAATCAGCTCAAACGTTTTGCTTCAGATTATGAAATGAATACCGGTTCCAGAATTCCCATTACCTGCGCCCCGAATACAGACAAAAAAATTGCCGTTATCGGCGGAGGACCGGCCGGTCTCTCCTGTGCCTTCTTTTTAAGACGTCTGGGACACCAGGTGGATATTTTTGAAGCCATGCCAAAACTGGGTGGTATTATCAGATATGGTATTCCTGAATACCGGCTCCCCAAAAAGGTCCTTGACTGGGAAATCCAGGGGATCCTGGACCTGGGTATCAAATCCTATACCAATGTCAGATTTGGTACAGACTTCGGACTTGGATCACTCATGGCCACAGGCTATCAGGCTGTATTCCTGGGAATAGGTGCCTGGAAAGATTATGCCCTTGGCATTGAAGGTGAAGACCTGGATGGATGCTTTAAGGGTATTGATTTCCTCTCGAGAACTTCATCGGGTGAAAAAATCAAACTTGGAAGAACAGCAGCAGTCGTTGGTGGTGGAAATACAGCGGTTGACTGTGCCAGGACGCTTTTAAGACTTGGCCTGGATAAAGTCTATCTGGTTTACAGAAGAACCCGTAAAGAAATGCCTGCCAATGAAGTAGAAATTGTTGCCTCGGAAGAAGAAGGCATAGACTTTGTATTTCTGGCAGCCCCCACACGGGTAGTTCCCAATGAAGAAGGAAAATGCCACCAGCTGGAATACCTTAAAATGCAGCTGGGTGAACCCGATGCATCGGGTCGTCGACGTCCTGAACCCATTGAAGGATCTGAAACACTTCTGGATGTGGACATGATCATCTCTGCCATTGGCCAGGCTCCTGAAACATCCTTTAAAAAACAGGATCCCAATCCCAGGATGGCGGAACTTGAATTGACCCGGTGGAACACCATTGACAATGATCCAGCCATTATGCAATCTTCCATTCCCTATATTTTCACGGGCGGTGATTCTGCCACAGGCCCCTCTCTTGTGGTAACTGCCATTGGAGGCGGTCGCCGTGCAGCAAGATCCATAGACTGCTTTCTGAAAGGTGAGCCCGTGGAACCGGTAAAGGATTCCTTGCAGGATAAAAGGATAAAGAAGTCCATTTTTACCAGTGTAGACGGGGTAAGAAAAATCAAACGGGCAAAAATGCCGGAAATCCCAGTGGATCAGCGGCTTGACTCCATGATCGAAGTGGATCTGGTACTTCCTGAGGACAAAGCCCTTGCTGAAGCAGAACGCTGCCTTAATTGCTGCAGGCTCTGTTATAACCCGGATTCTGATTTTCCCATGGCTAATTAAAAAGCCGTTAAAAAAGAGCAAAAGATCTGCCCCATGAAACGGTCAGGTCTTTTGGCATAATAAAAAAGGGTGTCTGAAATTATTTGGATGCCCTTTTTGATTAATGGTTATAAGACAATGAACCTAACAAAATTAAAAATTCTTGGCATCTGTTTTGCCTCCATGATTATTCTGGCAAGCATGATTGCAGGGTTCTTCTTTTTTAAAATGGATGCATTTCTACATACTCCTTTATCTTCAAGAAACCTTTCAATTCCTAAGTCAAGCTTAGATTTAATTCCAGGTAACATTATTTTTACCATCCACCCAGGACAGGGCCTGAACCGGATTGCAGCAAATCTTGAAAAACAAGGACTCATATCCAGTCAATTGCTGTTTAAACTCTATGTTCAATATAAAAAAGCAGGCACCAGGCTTATGGCCGGCGAATACCAGCTCTCAACTTCAAAAACCCCTGTTGAACTCCTGGATATGCTTTTAAAGGGCAGGGTCAGGTTATATCGACTCACCATACCTGAAGGACTGAATATGGATGAAATTGGCACTCTCGTGGAAAAGGCTGGTTTCTGTTCTGCATCTGATTTTCTCTCTCTTTGTCTGAATTTTGATTTTATCCGGAAATTAAAACTAAACTCTCTTTCCCTGGAAGGATATTTATACCCGGACACTTATTTTTTCCCAAAGCACACCTCATGTGATCAGATCATCAGGAAAATGGTGGATGCCTTTCACATTATCTATACCCAGGAATGGCTGGAGCGAACAAAAGCACTTGGGTTTACTGTTCATGAAATCGTGACCCTGGCTTCCATCATTGAAAAGGAAACCGGTGATGCCTCTGAACGTCCTTTGATTTCTTCTGTATTCCACAACCGGTTAAAAAAGAAGATGCGACTTGAAAGTGATCCCACGGTTATTTATGGGGATAAGGATTTTGACGGAAGAATCAGAAGAAGACATTTACAACGGAAGACCCCCTATAATACCTATCAGATACGGGGACTTCCCCTTGGACCCATTGCCAACCCAGGTGCCCTGGCCTTACAATCAGCCTTGTATCCGGACGTGAGCGAATATCTGTTTTTTGTATCAAAAAATGATACAACCCATAAATTTTCAAAAACCTTTGCAAAACATAATCAGGCTGTAAGAAAATATCAGCTCAATCGCTGAATTAAAAAAACTGCCGGTTCAATCGTCAAATTGGGTAAATTGTTTAATATAGACGATCACAGCACCACTTTGAGATTTCTTTTTCCGATCCCATTCATAGGCCAGGACAATATTTTCTTTTTTCAAGGCCTTGAGCAGGTCTTCAATCACATCGGGCAGTACAGGGCCTGTGTCTGAGTGAAGCCCTTTACCTACAATAATGCGCAGGGTGAAAAAGCCCTGTAGTTTGCAGGTTGTAATAAAGGATTTAGCCTTGATCTCAGCTCCCACAGCGGTGAATCCGTGCAGGTCCAGGTCTTTTTCCGGCAGGGGATACCGGCCAAGCCTTTTTTTAATTGGCATGGGAATCGGTTTCTTTTTATGATGATCTATTTTTTGTTTTAAAGACCTCTCAGACTCAGTTCCCTGTTGATCTGGAAAAAATTCAGTTTCAAGATCATCAATTATTGGAAGGCCATGTTTATTAAGCCGTTGTTGTTTTTCCCCTTTACCGGACTGAACATTGTCTTCCCTGCCCTTTTCCACACATCTGGATCCAGAGATTGGCTTTTCTGAAAATACCGATAAAAAATCATGGTCTGAATCCAAAACCGGCAAATCATTTTTCATGATTTTTTTTCTTAATTTTTTTTTCCCTTTATCCTCTTTTGTCATGGGGATATTCTATAGTAAATGACTCTGTTTTTCAAGACAGATCCCTGTCTTATATTTGACTTTACCCATTCATCCTGTTATTATCGCTTTTATGAAAATTGGCAGCATTGTAGAATATATTGATCAACAAAAAATAATTTCAGCGGTCATCCTAAGCGAGAAAAAAGGCAAGCTCAGATTACTCAATGAGAACAGTCGGGAGGTCAATTTTTCTGAAAAAAGGCTGTCCCATTTCTCAGAACTATGTCTGGATACCACCCTTTCCAGGACAGCCCTTATTCATCTTCTGAAACAAACCGCTGAAAACAGGAAAAAATTGTCTGAAACAATTGATATTCTGGAACTTTGGGAAATACTCCATGATGAAACAGATGATATTGATCTTGCAGCCATGACCCTGTTCTGTTTTGATCCTCCCCTGACACCTGACCATGAAGCTGCTGTTATCCGGGCATTTTTCAATGACCGGCTTTATTTCAAGTTTAACCAGCTTATTTTTACTCCCTGTACACCTGCCCAGGTGGAAGCAAAAAAAAGACAGATAAAGGAAGAAGAAAGAAAACAGCGCCTCATCCAGAAAGGTGTATCCTGGCTGGCCCTGATGCTTCTGGAAAACACATCTGAATCTGCTGAGCCTGCTGACAAAGGTGTAATAGACATTTTAAAGTCATATTATCTGTTTGGTAATGATTCCCATGTTTCGTCTATTGCCAGGCAAATGATGAAAAAATCCAGCCTCCATGATCCAGACCAATTATTCAATATATTTGTAAAAGCCGGTATTTGGAAACCAGACGAGAACATTGATCTATTGTCCATGGATATTCCCACAAAATTTTCAGATAGTGTACTGAAAAATGCCGAACAATTGTGCAAATCCCACACCCAGGTATTTAATGACCCTTTGCGCAGGGATTTGACCGCTGTTCCCCTGATCACCATTGACGGTCAGTCCACCCAGGACTATGACGATGCCATCAGCCTTGAAAATACAGAAAACGGCTATAGACTTGGAATCCATATCATTGATGTGGACGCTTATATCAAGAACGGAGATCCCATTGATCTGGCAGCCCGGCAACGTACCAGTTCCATTTACATGCCCGATGACAAGCTGCCCATGCTGCCGTCCAGCCTGTCCGAGGATCTTTGCAGCCTCAAGGAGGGGGAAACCAGACCCGGCATCAGCATCCTGGTTCAGATGAACCGTTTTTTTGAAGTACTGGATTACAGCATTGTGCCCAGTATAATCAAGGTTCACAAACAGATGAGCTATTCTGAAGCCAATCTGCTCAATGGGAAAAATGATCCCATTACAAGCCTCTATAAAATTGCCACCCTTTTACGGGAAAAACGGCTGAAAGCCGGTGCCATTCAGATTACCCTGCCGGAAGTCAACGTCTGGATTGATGAAAATAAGGAAATTCGATATTCCAAGGTGGATCGGGAAAACCCGTCCAGAATGCTGGTATCGGAAATGATGATTCTGGCCAATTCCCTCATGGCTGAATTCTTGTCAAATCACAGCACCCCTGCTGTGTTCAGGTCCCAGCCCCAGCCCAAGCAAAGATTGTTCAAAGGGATTGAAACAGCACTCATGCCCAATTTTATGCAGCGCAAACAATTAAGCCGGGCAATGATAAGCACATCTGCTGAAACACACTCAGGACTGGGGGTAAAGGCCTATGCCACTGCAACTTCTCCCATCAGGCGATACCATGATCTTCTTACCCAGCGCCAGATCAAGGCAGTGCTGGGCTTTGGAAAGCCCTATTCAAGCATGGAACTGGAAGAAATTCTCCAGAGCATTTCCATACCCATGGCCAATGTCGGACGTATCCAGGGAGCCCGAAAAAGATACTGGCTGATAAAATACCTTGAAACCATGAGGGGCAGCAGTTATGAAGCACTTGTTCTGGACTGCCACAGGGATCATTATAATATCCTGATCAAGGAATTAATGCTGGAGACCAGAATGCCGCCTTCGGGTATTAAACTTAAAACCGGAGATATTATCCAGGTAACCATCCAGCATGCCGATGCCAGAAGAAACCAGCTTTCCCTGTTTACTGCCTGAATAATAATTAATAGCCAGAATCCTGGATTATTTTTGGACCCTGGCTATCAATATTTAAAGCTTGAATTCTAGTGGTTAAAACTTAGAATTCTAGTGCTTAAAACTTCTCTGGCCGGTATAGACCATGGTAGCATTATTTTCATTACAGGCTGTGATGGACTGGTAGTCATTCAGAGACCCGCCCGGTTGAATCACGGCCTTTATTCCCTGTTGCAACCCCACATCAATGCCGTCCCTAAAGGGGAAAAAAGCATCTGAAACCATTGTGGATCCAATGAGACCGCCTTTGACCGCTGCCACATCCTTTTCAATTTGAGCTCGTTTGTCCACATCTGTCATATCGGCAAATGACACATTATATTGTTCAAAACAATACCGGTCGCAGAGTTTGCGATAGGCCTTATCCACTGCGATTTCAGCCACACCCACCCGGTCCTGTTCCCCGGTACCAATCCCCACTGTGGCATTGTCCTTAACATAAATTACAGAGTTGGAGGTGATGCCTGATTCCACAAGCCATCCAAAAAGCATATCCTCATATTCCTGGTCGGTTGGTTTCCGGTTGATCTGATAGGATTCCCCTTTGTATTCAGTGGATGCAATTACAAGATCCTCTTTTTTTAATGTTTCAGGCACAAAGGACCATTGGGCCACAAGGCCACCGTCCATGAGGCTCTTAAAATCAATCACCCTCTGGCCGATATAGGTCTGAAGTTTGTCCATGGCATTAATCCGGATCACCCGAAGATTCTTTCTTGCACCCAGAATATCAAGGACTCCCTCCTCAAATTCCGGGGCCACAACGACTTCTGCATACTGGCTTGCTATGGCCTGGGCCGTAGCCTTGTCAACGGCTTTGTTCAGGGCAATGCAACCGCCAAAGGCTGCAACCCGGTCTGCCATATAAGCCTTGGCATAGGCCTCTTCCAGGCTGTCTGCCCGGGCTGCACCACAGGGATTGTTATGCTTGACAATGACGGCGCAGGGGGTATCTGTAAAATATCTCAGAATATTCAATGAATTGTCTGCATCGGTGAGATTTGTTTTGCCTGGATGTTTTCCAGACTGGAGCAGTTCAATATCCGAGACCAGGTATTTTCCAGGACTTATTGTCCGGGCATCCCCAAGGGTCAGGTTCCCGTTGGCAAGCCTGTAAAGGGCTGCTTCCTGGCCGGGATTTTCCCCGTAGCGAAGCCCTTTATTTACCCCGTCTATTACCCAGGATACCTTTTCATAAAAAAGGGTCTGGCGTTTATCCCCATCCACAAAAGAGACTTCCATCCGGGGGGTGAAATGATCATCCATGATGGTCTTGTACATTTGTTTCAAATCTTTGGCCATATCTTATTCTCCTGATTTATAGCATGATTGTACCTGGGGTAGGGATCTCTGGGCAAGGAAATCGGCAATGGTCCTGTCATAGACAGCTGTATGTTCAAATGCTTTTTTGGACAATTCAAATCGGTCTTCCAGGGAAAGTGCCCCGTTCTGGGATTTAAGTTTGGTCAAAATATCCGGATAGGAACTTGGATCCACAACCGAGGCAACACGGATAAAGTTCTTGGCAGATGCCCGTATCATGGTGGGGCCGCCAATATCAATATTCCCCCTGGCATCTTCCACGGTAACTCCTGATCTGGCAATGGTTTCACTAAAGGGATAAAGATTCACAATCACCATGTCCAGGGCCAGGGCCCTGGTTCTTTTTAAATCTTCCTGGTGGGCATCATTATAGGTTTCTGTTAAAATTCCCAGGTAAATCTTAAAATCAAGGGTTTTTACTAGCCCACCCTGGGTTTCAGGCTGACCCGTATACTCGGAAACCTGTTTCAGGCATTGATCGGCTTTTCCGCCTATAATTTCCTTAATTTTAGCGTATGTACCCCCTGTTGAAAGAATCAATATATTTGGATTCAATTCAACCATTTCCGGAATAAATTCCTCCAGGCCGGATTTATCAGACACACTCACCAATATGGTGTTTATCCTGACCTGGTCATCAATTTTATCTACCACATTTTTCCCCATGATCAATCCTTTATAAACGATTGGTATATCTTTGTTCTGGCTTACATTTGATCCTAATTCCAAAAAAAACAATAGACCTCTAATTCCAAAAAAATTTATCACAAATCCGGTTTGAAGTACAGGAGGTTCTTTCCCCCTGTTCACGGCAGCTATATATCGTCAAGGTATCCATACCCCGCCATCAAGACAGTCAAATCCATTGCCAGACCATTACCAGGATAAAATGAAAATAGATATCGAATATAATTCGGAGAATTTCCGGTTATTTCCTGAGTATATTTCAAAAATATAGATTGACATTCTAATTAAATTCGATAATATATTGAAATAACCGAATTTATAATATCAAGTATTCTCTGCAGAAAAACATATTTTACAGATCCATTACATATTCCATGGACAGAAAGGTCTAAAACATCAAAATGGATAAAATTGACCGGCACACCTTGAAAGCCCTTCAAAAAGACGGCAGAAAAAAAAACAGCGACCTGGCCAAAGAAACCGGCCTTGCACCGTCCACCATGCTGGACCGGGTTAAAAAACTTGAGGACAAAGGCATCCTCCAGGGGTACAGGGCCGTTGTCAACCCTGAAAAACTTGGGCTGAAAGCCCAGGGATTTGCCTGTATTTCCCTTGACCGACACCAGGTCAAGGACATTCAGATCCTGGAAAATACAATCAAGGAGATACCCAATGTCAGGGCATGCTACCATATCACAGGTCGGTTTGATTATCTTCTCCATGTGGTGGCTCCGGATCTGAACGAATTTGGAAAATTAATCAAAAAAACACTGGCAACCATTCCAGGAATTGGAAGAATAGAAACTTTTCTTGTATATGCAGAAGTCAAACCTGATCAGGGATGGCCCATTGATGCGGCAGATATTTCGTAAGTTATTATAAATAAATCAAAGGAGAAAACAATGGCTAAGAAAAAAGCAATCCATGATTTTTACAAGATGAAAAAAGCAGGAGAAAAAGTCACCTGGCTGACATCCTATGATTTCCCAACAGCCCAGTTTGCAGAAAACGCAGGCCTGGACATGATCCTTGTGGGAGATTCCCTGGGCATGTGTGTCTATGGGTACAAAGGTACGGTTCCGGTAACCATGGACCAGTGCATTGTCCATTGTGATGCTGTCCGCAGGGGTGCGCCCAACACTTTTATTGTGGGGGATATGCCCTTTATGAGCTACCAGACCTGCGATAAAGATGCAGTATATAATGCAGGCCGGTTTCTCAAGGAAGCAGATGTGGATGCCATAAAACTTGAAGGCGGCACCCGGGTTGCATCCAGAATCAAAGCCATTGTGGAGGCCGGAATTGTGGTCATTGGCCATATCGGCCTTACCCCCCAGAGTTCAGGTGCTCTGGGCGGACATAAGGCCCAGGGCAGGACCGCCAGTGATGCTGCCATGGTGGTTGAGGATGCGCTGGCAGTTCAAGGAGCCGGTGCCCAGATGTTATTGGTGGAAGCCGTTCCTCCGGAAGTGGCCCAATACATTGCCCAGACCCTTACCATACCGGTTTTCTCCATTGGAGCAGGTGCAGAATGTGATGGGCAGCTGCTCATTGTAAGTGACCTTATTGGTCAGTTCCAGGCTTTTACACCCAAATTTGTTAAAAAATACTGCGATGTAGCCACCATAATCACCAATGCCATGAAAGAATATTGCAAGGATGTCCGAGAAAAAAAATTCCACGAAGACCAGCA
>Ga0307988_1000516_pt1 | contig 26569 bp, 31 predicted proteins | sample EllFjometagen183_FD_203166 | JGI IMG/M metagenome (GOLD analysis project Ga0307988, IMG submission 203166) | Marine microbial communities from Ellis Fjord, Antarctic Ocean - #183 | ecosystem: Environmental > Aquatic > Marine > Unclassified | place: Southern Ocean | collected 2014-10-08 | reverse complement strand
GCTACGCGGCCATCAAATATCTCGATTTTTCGCTTCTTTGTTTTGTCACAAAGGAAGCAATCGGGCGGTGAAAATACACCTTAAAAAAACCTGATTTTTGTCTAGACAATGGGGTCCACTTTAGTTCGGTTCTTTTTAGCTCTACGTTTTCTGGTTATTGGCACTAATCCGGTAGTTAGATCTGGATTCATTGATTATTTGATAATGCAGCCCTCTGACGGGTTGAATACTGACTTTTTCACCATGTTATTGATGGCAGTAGATCAACAGGAGTAGATAAGTAGTGCTTGATCGGAAACACTTTTCCTCAACATTGCAGCTCGTTCAGATCCAGCGTCAAGGTGTCGGGCGTATAGGTTTGGACCTTCAGTGCATGAGCTCCAGTCTTGGAGACAGCCTCGACAATTTCCAAAGCGCGCGATAGCGACTGGTTATGGTTGCCAGACATTACGGTGATGAGGAAGGGCGGATGGTTACGCCCGATGAATCTGTTCGCAATTTTCATTTCTTCAACCCTTTTCTATTTCAAATATCTTTTTGATAACAAATCGTATAAGCACGGTAGCTCGCACCAAAGAACAATTTTTTAGATGCCTCATTCTCGCCCAGCACGTTTGCGCGAATGCCGTTAATTTCAGGTCGGTTAACTTTCAACCACCGCTCTGCACTCAACAACAGATTGCGGCCTTGGCCTGCAAATCTGCCATCGGGAACAAGATAGATCGATACTTCAGCAACATCATCTTCTTTGTCAAAACGCACGACACCGACTGGTTGATTGGCACTTATACCAATCAACAACTCACAGTCTTTGTCACCCATGACTCCACCGAACCATCTTTGGTGGTTTTCCCAAACAAGAGGGGCATTATTTTTTGATACGGCTCGAATTGCTGTGTGGTTACGCCATTCAAAGAGATGTTGTGAATCATGCTCAGTCGCCTGCCTGATTTTGATACAGGGAATTACCATTGCACTGATAATTCGCGCCGTACCTTTTCCATCCACCACTTTCATTTCAGCATTAGAAATCAGCTTAAGCAGTGCCGGATTTTCCAGTAACATACTTGTGTGATGACGAATCGTGTTCACCAGGTTCTTTCCACTTGTCGGGGCGTACAACAGTCCCGCCTCCGCAGCATCTGCAATCTGCTTGCGTTGGTTTTCGGCCACACACAAGCAGATTGCAGGCAGACCTAAACAACAACGCTCCCACATCGCAGTGCCGCCTGCACCAATGGTAAGGTCTGCCTCTGCCATCAATTCTGCCATACGCGTGGTCTGTACATGGCATTCATATCCATGAGCAATACAGGCATTCTGTATCTGTTCACGATAGGGATGCTGCTCGCCAATCACCACATCGACATCCAGTGCGCTGTCCATCGCAGCCAATGCTTCAATCGCTTGGCTTATGTAGTTATCAACATCCACACCGCCAAAGAACACCAATATTCTTTTTACTTCTCCTGTGCGAGGCTTAATCTGCTCACGCAACTTCCTAAATTCTTCCCTCAATAAAGCGTAACGTGGACCTAACAATAGCTGGCAATGCTTAGATAATTTGCTGTTGTAGCGTGTTTGCATATCCGCATAGAAATTTTGATCCAGCAGTACATCACAATCGTGTCGCCGGTCTGCAAGGTCATCAATAACCATCAGTTGTTTGGTGCTAGAACGGACTGCGCTTTCCCAATGCTCATCCAATGCGTAGTGATCAACAACGACCCAATCCCATAAGTGATCAGCCAACACTTGAATCGTTGCCTCTGCATCTTGAACTTGGCTGGTGCCGAGCCAGCTGGAGTGCGCCAGATCATCGATTGGTTCTTGTGCGGCATCCATACTCAAAGGCACGTACTCAATACCTTTTGTGTCGAGCATGTCGCTCAAGTGTGCTGGCAGATTGCGACTGATAAAGCGTATCCGCACGCCTTTTTTTTTGAGTTCATCAGCCAAGGTGAGGCAGCGCATGAAATGCCCTATACCTATTTGCCTGGTTGCGTCGGTGCGAAAGGCAATCCTCATTTTTTCACGCTGTCGATAAAGTTCCTCCGAACAGGTATCCCTGCCGTTTGCATGGCAGATTTCGCGCCCGCTGGCGTCTGTTCAGTAAAGTGGAATATACTTGCTGCCGCAACTGCCGAGGCGCCGGCCTGTTTTACTGCATCCACCATGTGTTGGTAATTTCCGGCACCACCTGATGCAATGACTGGAATCTTCACGGCGTACACTATCGCCTCAATCAGTGCTAAGTCGTAGCCATGAAAGGTGCCGTCTCGCTCTATAGAAGTAATCAGAATTTCACCGGCACCTCGGTCTTCTATTTCGCGCGCCCATGCGATTATTTCGCGACCGGTGGGCTGTTTTCCAGCGTGGCTGAAACACAGCCATCCTTCGCCGGATGGATTTTGGCGCACATCGATACTCGCCACTACGCATTGCGTTCCGTGACGCTTAGCGATTTCGCTAACCAGTTCAGGGCGGCTATAGGCCGCAGTATTTACGCAAACCTTGTCGGCACCGGCCCGCAGCAACTTTTGGACCTGTTCGATATGGATGATGCCGCCACCCACGGTGAGCGGGACAAAACAGTCTTGCCCAAACTCATCAATAGACTCAAAGTCGAGCTCATCTGACGATTGATGCGCCACAATATCAACTAATATGAGTTCATCGACTTCTCGCTGGTTATAGACTTTGACGGCGGGCAGTACCGGACCGACTCTTCTCCAACTGTCAAAACCAATGCCTTTGACTAAGCCAAACTGCTTCCACAACAGGGTGGGAATAACCCGCACCTTCAGCATGCCGGATTCTCAATAAAGTTACGCAATAACCGAAACCCTGCACGGGAACTTTTTTCCGGATGAAACTGGGTGCCCCAGATATGGCCATGCCTAACAGCCGCCGTCACCGGTATGTCATATACGGTAGTTGCCACCACATGTGCAGGGTCATCCGGCACAAAGGCGAAACTATGAACAAAGTAAAAGTCGGTGCCATCCGGAATGCCAGCAAACAACCCCCCAGATTTGGTATGGCTTGTCACCTCATTCCAGCCCACATGGGGGATGCGTAAACCACACCCCAAGGTTCGCAAATTTTCTACGCGACCGGGAATAAAACCGAGCCCTGGCGTGTTGTTGGCTGCATTCTCCGCACCTTCCGTGCTGGAGCTTGCCAGAAGCTGCATACCCAGACACACACCCAACAAGGGCTTACCTGCCACTTGCACTTCGTCCCGCAATGCCCGCATCCATCCGCCTCCGTCCAGCAAGCGAGCGCAGTCGGCAAAGTTACCTACACCGGGAAGAATAAAGCTGTCTACAGTGTGCACGTCAATGGCCCGTGTGAGCAAAACCGGAGTCACGCGCAACTCTTCCAACGCCTGCATAACAGAGCCTAAATTCCCTACCCCGTAGTCGATGACACCCACTCTCATACGTTATCGTAGTTAATCTTGGTAAGGTTACCATCACGGTTTTTGATTAAAGCGCCGGATGAGTCACGTTTGAATATTTTCTTGTTGGTAAATTTGTCGCACAGTTTTATGAATTCATCCAAAGTGATATCCAACGGCCGTAAGATTTCTTCTAGTGGTTTACCCAGATATGTCCAAGGAAAAGTGCCATCTAACCGTTTAACAGCTTCCAATCCATCCTGCCTTGTAAATCGCCCGCGACGAATATGCATACAAGCCAAATCAGTTGCCCGGCCAAAGCCAAATTTAAGATACTTAAAATAGTCGTGGATACCAGTCTGGTGGTTGTCCAGGTTCTCGTAATTGACCATGGAACCTTCAACGATCTTGTCATAGGTATGAAAACCATTTGCTTGAGCAAGCAGGCCGTTGGCCAGGCCGTCCCAGGGAATGTAATGACCCAAAAACAAACCTGTTACCCCCACGCGGGCAAGTTCCTCATCGCTCGGGTACGTGTAAGATATCAAATGTTTTTCCTCGATACCTTCCATGCCAATCAGGTCTGTGACCCGCATACCCAACATCCCTCCAAATTCTTCTAGCCAACGCCGATTTAGTACGTTGTTTCCTACCGCCGCTGCGGGCCCCCCATATTCATTCTGCGAGTTTTCTCCCCAAACCAGCAGTGGTACATTAAATTGCACCGCAGCACGCACAGGAATGGTGAAAATACCGACATGCTCAGGCCATGAAATGTCACCCACTTGCTTGAGGCCAATTCTATTAAGTTTGGCTCGAATCAGTGGATTGGGGGATATTTCGACATAGTCCACACCCAGATGTTTCAGATTTTCAATGTTATTGTGACCGAGCGGTGAGAGATCACAAGTGGTTGATGTCACACATAATGGATTCAGCCCCAGTTGCAGCATACGTACTACTTGGTAGGTACTGTCTTTGCCGCCACTGACAGGAACAATACAATCCCAATTGCTGCCATCGGTTCTGCGGTATTTTTCGAGTACCTGCAGTAACTCCGCATAGCGGACATCCCAATCCACCTCTTTACGACTCTCATAACTACGACAAGCGTTACACACACCTTCTTCATCCAGGAGTAAATCCGGTTTGGTATCCGGCATCACACAAAGTTTGCAATAAGTCAGCATGTCTGCCTCCCTTTTCCCATGAGAAACCACGTTATGTCATCTTGCGGAAAGTTGGGATCGCGTCGATAAGCGAACCCATAGTCAATCAGCTCCATCTGCGAATGTCGATCCATGATCTCACCAGCAAAATCGCGTTTGAAGAGCCGGTCTGTGTGGCCGCGATAGGGGATGGCAACAGGTGCTGGGTTGTAGTACTCCGCAACCAAGAGATATTTTCCACAGGCCGCAACCAGTTTGTCGTATACCTGAGGCAGTTCGTCTGGGTTAATGTGAATAAGAACACCTTTGATCAGCGCTAGGTCCCAAGTCCGCTGCGGGTTGAAGTCGAAGATCGAGCTGTAATGCACATGCGTGGGTGGAATAGTCAGCCCCAGTTCTCTCGCCGCATCGGCATTGATTTCAATACCATGCTGTTCTTGCTGGGGGTGCAGAAGTTTTAATGCCTTGAGATTCATGCCAATGTTGGCACCGAACTCTATGCAGGTCTTCACACCGCGAGCAGCACGCAAAGCCTTAGCAAAAAAATCCAGGTTAGAGGCCAGCAAGGCATCGCCTTGGTTACGTTGGATATATTCGGTGCCAAAATCACCGGCCCAAAAGGCTTCTTGTTCGGTTTTGAAAGTCATTATAGTTTCCAGTTTTAAAAAGTTGTGCCGCTGTTATGGATTGCGCGATAAATAAGCTCGGCACGTTGCCAGTCTTCCTGCGTATCGATATCAACGACACGCCAATTCGGGATTGCATACCCTAGCCCGCAACTGTGGATCTTCGGGTTTGTTAGCCACGCCTCAGGTTTACCCCAATAGAACTGGCCTGCATCGTAGTAAGCTGGTTCTGAGTCCTGCGTTCTTATTAATTCAAATTCAGGGTAAAACGGTTGCATCTTGCCGTCAGGCAAAAATTTGAGTGCGCGCAGAATAGCAGACGGATATTCCGTGACTGGAAAACAGTAATCTACCTCACTATTATTCATGCGTGCGAGTGCACCTCTCAGGTCATCGATCTGAATGAAAGGCACTCCAGGATAAATGCAGCATACCTGATTAAATTTCCACCCGAGGGTGCGGCAGGTCTCGATTGCATGAGTGATCACCGGCACTGTTGCTGTGTAATCATTTGCCAGTTCTGCTGGTCGGACAAATGGTGTTTCAGCGTCCCATGCGTTAGCGATCTGGGCAATTTCTTCATCATCGGTGGAAACGACGATATGCTCAAAAAGACCGGATTCTTTTGCGGCAGTGATGGCGTATGCAATCATTGGTTTACCGCAGAACTCTTTTATATTCTTGTGAGGGATGCGCTTGCTGCCACCTCGGGCGGGTATGAAAGCGATGTTCATGCGCCCACTGCCTCGCGTATGACTGCCACTACCTTATCTTGCTGCGCTTCTGTCAGCCCTGGATACAACGGAATACTGATGACCTCGGAATAATACTGTTCCGCCTCCGGACAATAACCAGCACTAAAACCCATCCGTTCATAGTAAGGTTGGCGATACACAGGAATGTAATGCAAATTGACGAGTATCTCTGCCGCATGAAGTACGTCATAGACTTGACGTTGCGTCTTCTTGATTTCATTCAACTTCAACCGAATAACGTAGAGATGGTAGCCGGAAAAACTGTCTGCATGTTGCCAAGGGGTAACAACTGGCAAAGCGGATAATAGGTTATCATAGCGCTTAGCGATGGCATGGCGATGGGTCACGAATTCATCAAGCCGCTGCATTTGGCTTAGACCCAATGCCGCTTGTATATCAGTCATACGGTAGTTGAAACCCAAATCAATCTGTTGGTAATTCCAGATTTCTTGATCTGGACGTAGTTGCATGTCTGCTGCTTCGCTGCTAATGCCGTGGCTACGCAACAGGAACAGGTGTTTGGCCAAAGTTGCTTCATTGGTCACCGCCATGCCGCCTTCACCGGTGGTAATGATTTTGACCGGGTGAAAACTAAATACGGTGATATCGCTGTAACGGCCGCTGCCGATGAGCTCGTCTTTGTATTTTCCGCCGATAGCGTGTGAGGCATCTTCAATGATCTTGAAACCGTATTGCTGACTAAGTTCGTAGATAGCAGCCATATCGCAGGGCTGACCGCACAAATGCACAGGGATCAGGACTTTAGGTAACTTGCCAATCTTTTTTGCCAATGCCAGTTTTTCTGCCAGATGCTCTACGCTGAGGTTGTAAGTGCGCGGGTCAATATCGACAAAATCTACCGTCGCTCCACAATACAAGGCACAATTGGCACTTGCTACAAATGTGATTGGTGTGGTCCAGACACAATCACCCTTGCCTACGCCCAGCGCCAGACAGGCGATGTGTAGCGCATTGGTGGCACTGTTAACCGCCACCGCATGCTGCGCACCGCAATAATCAGCAACGGCTTTTTCAAAGGAAGGCCCGGCTGGACCTTGGGTCAAAAAGTCTGAACGCAACACAGCAACTACCGCGTCGATGTCAGCTTGGTTAATATCTTGGCGTCCGTAGGGGATCATTTTTTTTCAAAGGAATGGGATGTTGTTTTAATAAATGGTATACCCTGACCAAGTGTCTAGTACCTTCAAATATTTTTCATCAGCGAGTTCGGTGTTTTCTCGATAAATGGGTTCACGCCCCGTGTACTCTTTATAAGTTACAGCATTGATAAAATCGCTGGTGCCATCCAAAGTGATAGTGGTGATGTTAATAAACTCTTTAGCGATCTCAAAGAAGTCTTTATTATAATTTTCAAGCTGGCCGATAGTCCCTTGTCCTTTTTCATACCAATGCAAGCCGTGGCACGGAACATGTGTGTAGTCGTAGCCAACAAGATACACATGATCAAATCCCATGTATATTGCTAAGGAAATTGATGATCTTAATGACCCATAGAACCCATTAATACGATTAGTAATGAAATTCTCTGGTAGTCTTTTATCATGAAAGCCACGAAAAAGATAAATAATATTTTTGTTATTTATTACAGGGTAATTACTTAAATTTATAAAAAAAACTTTACTTGGATACTTATCAATAATTCCTCGATAAGCAAATTGCCTTGGGTTTCCTGAATATTTTCCGGTCGTTGCAGGGTCGCGTTCCCACGGGTAAAACCACCATGGCTCCGCAATACTCAAGTACTGGACAGAAAGCTTATCAAAATCATTATGAAAAGGCATAAATGCACAAGGTATTGCAGTTTTATCACTGAATGCACCAAAATCAAACCATTTAGTTGTTATTCCGTCACCTATCAGGTAACAACTTTCGCCCTTGTGTGCGTCCTTGTATCGATGAATTTTTGTTAGCAAAGGTCTTACACTTAGCGCCAATAAATTCTTTAATGTATTTTTCATTGGGCACCATCTGCATTATTTATAATTTGGTCGTAAGTGCTCTGCGCGGTTATTCTTCCACCATCCAGCTTAACAATGACATCACGATTTTTCAATGTAGTGAGGCAATGAGCGATGATGAATAGGGTAAGGTCATTGCAAAGACCTTCGATGGCCTGCATTACAGCTTGTTCTGCTTCGTTATCCAGTGCACTAATGATCTCACTGCTGTTACGGGAAATATGTACGCTATAGGGTTGAAATAGTGTCCTGCGATACGCTTCGGCATTCAAATCAGCGCCAATTGCATCAGAAAGATGGATATTTGCCCATATCAGTAAAATTCTAAGTATTCCGGCAAATAGAGCTGCCGAAGCAAAGGCAATTGCCAGAGGAAGTATTAATTCACTTGGTGTTGAAAAACCAAAATAATATTTAACCCCTGAAAAAAGGGAATTGTTAAATACTTTCTCTGGTTGTGTTAATATTCCAATAAACGGTACCGCAGCACCAAGATTAAAAATTTCAGATGCGGGACTAATAAGTGCTAATAAGAGTAGTACCAAGTATTGAAACCGACGGCGGCGACTCGTAAGGGTAACGAGGCTGACTATAGGAGAAAACAGGCTGTCATTTTGCATTTTTTTTTAACATTTTTTCAAGTATCTTATTTTGAATTTGGTTTTTGATGATCAAAATCCTGTCGGACATCCACTGCATTAATAATCATTTTCTTGCAGGAATCCGACTTCGAATTTTCCTTTAGTGAAAGCTAGTAGATTTTGGTTAGCATTTATGTCATTAGAGCTCAGATATTCCCGAGTTAAACCTATTTTATGAAGTAATTGTTAAAGCGCCTAATAAAATCGTCTAAAAAATTTCTCGGCAGAACATTGATACCGGCAGCTTTAACCCGACCTCCACCAGTCGGAAACGTCAGGCAGAAATCACCGGCATTGTAATCATGTGTTGCTGAAGCCCGAATGCCGACTTGATAACTCTCTCCCAAGGTCAACAAGACAGCAAAATCCTTGTTCGGCTCCTTTCGAACTAACTGGTAAGCAAAATCCCCAACTACCCTGCGCGCCCATTTTTCATCGGGCAAACGAACAATATTGGGTGTTAGCCACTCTATCTGTTCAATTTCCTGGAAATCCTCTCGATGACCTTCAGCCAATTCATCAATCAATGTTTCATTTTTAATGAAAGCAAACGGCTCATCATATGGCCTCATTTTCTCCAGAATATCTGCCGGATGAAAATGCAAATCATCAATAGTAGAACCGTATGCATTGTAGTTCAGCAACTCCCCCATTCTTTTCAAACCCTGAATCTTGGCTTCGTTCAATCCTATTGATTTTGCCGATCTGATTGCGGGCTCGCTCATATTATCGCCAAACAGTCCGACAATCGCCCAAGGTGATAAAGAATCATTCAGATATTCAGCTACAATCAGTGAGGTATTTATATCAACGTCTGTCTGGATATTGTATTCAATATTAACATGCTTCGGTATGTCATGACTGATATGGTGATCGAACCAAAGAATGTGACAGTTTTGTTCAACTAGTTTTGCCATGTAGGGCAGGTTTTTTTCTACAGCAATATCGAATACACTTATTTGTGAATCTTTTGCCTTCTCGATTTTTTTCAGCAGGGAGAGATCCCGCTTTACTCCTGTTATCGGTTCGAAATTTTGCCGTTTATTCAGGTACATCTGTTGCGCAGCGCAGATGCCATCTGCATCACCGTTGAAAACGTAATAGTTCGTCATTTTTTGTTTTCACCATTGCACTGAGGAGGACCTTTTATTAATACATCTGGATTCCCGATTTCTCAGGAATGACGAAGACCAGAACACTCTTTAACATCCCCCTGCACCCCCTTCGAAGGGGGACTTGCTTTCAGTTAGATGAAACCGGTTTGTTCAGTTTTGCGGCTGCAACACCCGCCACCTGTTTGATTTCCTGCCATCCCATCAGCAGGAAAACCAGCAGCATGCAACTAACGGCTAATATTAGGGTCTTGATAGCGAGTATCGCCAGAATGTGGAAGCTGCCAAATTCCAGACTATTCAAGAGGATAGCAACGAGGATGACGACAATACAGGCAAAAGCGATCTTCTTCCAGCAATGGGGGACGTGGTAGAGTTTTTGGCTGTAAACCATATAGAGCCCAAAGGAAATCGCAGCTCCCAGCAGTATCGCGGCAGCGGCGCCCATCATTCCAAATACTGGTATGAGCAGATAGTTCATCACTGTACTAATAACCGCCCCGACAACACTTATTCCAGCGATATAACCTGTTTTCTTCTCGATAGCCAGTCCTGGGGCAAAAATGTACATCCGTGACAACAGCATGGCAGCACCCAGAACAGCTATAACGGAAGAGGCCCTGTAATATTGCGGGGTTGTGAACAGGACCAGGATCTCCCGGGAAAAAATCATCAGACCCAGCAATGCAGGCAACAACAGCGCCAGAAAATATCGAAAAATTCGCTCTAATTCCTTTGGCGTCTCCGGGTTTTCATAGTTGTTGTATACTAGGGGTGTCAAAGCTCCCTGAAATAAAGCAAGTCACTGTGATCAGGCATGCCGCTGGTCTGGAAAATCCCATATTTCTCCCTTAGCCGATCAAGCAAGCCTTTTTTCCGTGAAACGGGTCCGGCTTTAGAATTTTGAAGACTCTCCTTTTGCTTTCTTTTTAAACGGCTTCTGATTTTTTGGATAATATCCGGGAAGTCCATATAAAGTAACTTGAAGCCATCCAGTTCAAGGCTGAGGTCGTCTTCTGCGGAGGGATGCCTTACCGTTAATACCGTCACATCGTGACCCATTTTTGACCAGTATTTCGCCCAACTGTATGGACGAAGTGAGGCCACCATGTTTTTAGGCGGGAAATAATAGGAGATAATGAGTATATTAAAATTCACCGATTGATTCAATAAAGTATGTACAGCTAATGTCTTACTGGATTCCCGACTGTTCGGGAATGACGGGCAGATTCACCACAGAGACGCGGAGGTCACAGAGCTCTATTTTGGAAAAGCCCCTTAGTGACTTCATTAAATGCGACAAGGGATATCAAAAATACAGATCCGAAAGGTTTAGGTTTAAGGATCAATCATCGACTTGTAGTATTTTTTTTGAAAATGCCTGAAAATCGGTGAGATGCCTATTAATTATAGCTCGGACAATATCCAGGTTCAGTTTTTGATAGTCGTGCACAGCAAGATTTCTGAAACCGACCATGGATTGAAGGTTATGGCTTAGAGTTTCTGAGATCAGATCATTTTGTTCAAGCATCTGAAACAACTCCCTGCTGTCTTGAGGAATGCTCAGCTTCTTTATCCGAACCAGGTGGGCGGCCAGATCAATCGCCGACTGACACAGTCGCTCAAGGTTCAGGATAATCGAATCCTGCCTGGTGTGGTTGGTTGCCAGCTCGTCCTCAAACCCCTGATACTCCTCCTGAATCCGCTTTATACACCGTTCAATAATGGCCGTTTTATTCAGAATGATATTATCAATCGCCATAAACGGAACCCCGCTGTTGAATCGACTCAATTATCGGCTTTCTGACCTGATTAAAGTCAAGATAGCGACTGTAAACCAGCGTCTCATACGTCGCGATAATATCTTCATCCGAGCAGAATAGACGCTTTCCGGTTGTTATGACCTCAAACTGCATGACAATTGATGCCTGGTTCAGGTCCAGCAGATCGGTATCCCTCATGATCAGTTCAGCCAGAGCCTGCTGCGTTTCCCATCTTTCCACGTTGTCCAGCTCATTCTCAGCTCTAAAAGCCAGATCCAGATCGCTCCCATCGTTGAAATGCTCCATCAGAAAGCTCCCATAGACATACACCGCCTGCAAGTCCGGTATGCGGTCGTTGAGAATTGTTACTATTGATGGCAGGTCAATTTTTTTCATACGGACATATGCACCACGGAGGCGCGGAGAGCCCTGAGTTTTTTCTGTTTCAAAGCGAAAGCGAGAGGTGACGAAATGGGATTACGATTAAGAGTATGATTAGGATTACGACTGTTTTTACATCCCCCTGCTGAAGGGGGAATATATTTTGTTCACCACGGAGGCGCGGAGAGCACTGAGTTTATAGAATTACAAACAGGATAACTCATTGGAGAGACCAGCGCGCTATGCTCGGGATGCTTGATCCAGCCAGGCTTGCTTCAAGCGTTGGAAAATTGACAGAAACTTCCCGATTTCCCTATGCAACAGGTTGAGGGTCTCAACAGTCTGAGCAAGGGATTCTGGATAATCGTGAGCCAGGTTGTTCCTCAGGTTGCGGAAAAACTGCCACTCATCAACCGAATCTATAATTTGAAGTTTTTCCAACCGATTCAGGATGTCCAGAAAAGGTTTCGGAGCGTCATCCCCCTCCAACAGAGAGTAGATAGCCGGTATCAGACGGGTCCCCAATGAATCCTGCATTTTTGAAAACCGATAGATGAACTGGTCTACATGTTCGATTTCCGTTTCGGAAAAACCTTTAAAGGAAATAACATCGGCTGGGAACACCTCCTTTAGCAGGGCTACAACCCGCTCGATTCTTTTTTGGTGAGCCTCATTTTCCTTTACGGCCGACTCTATTTTGCTTCGGATTTCGTCATTCATAAAAGCATTCCCTCCCTGTGCGCATTGCTGATTACAAGGGGTTTTTCTTCCTCGCTGAATTCACCGATATGGGTGATGATCAGATCAATTTTCTGTTCTCCTATCTTCCTCTGTATTCGGCTCATTATCCTGAGTTTTTTTTCGACCTTTTCTTCAACCGGCGCTACTGCCTCCACCAGCAGATCGATATCGCCCCCTCGTTTCGAGTCGTCCACCCGCGACCCAAACAACAGCACCCTGGTCTCACCACCCATTACTTCAGCAACACTCTCCAGAATGACTTCTCTTTGATATTCGCTTAATCTCATTTTTTTAATGGTCTGCCGATTTCACTTTACAAAAGTGCAGCGTCCAGCACCTAATCCTGAATCGTCTGGCGGGCTTCATCTATTTCCTGCTGTATTCTTTCATACTCCACCTCCTTGCGCTGAATAAAATCGCGGGTAATCTGAATTTTCTCACTAATACCCTCGGGGGTCAGGATATACCGATAGTGAATCTTCTGCTCGTTGTGGGCAAAGTTTTCCATCTTAACCAGTCCTTTCGCGATCAGGGCCTTCAGCACAAAGTTCAGTTTCCCAAGGCTGAAACCCAAATCCTTTGCCAGTTCTCGCTGGGAACGCTTTTCCGCTTTCTCCAGCTCTTTCAGCAGATAGTATTTATCGTTCAGGTTTGGTTTATTCATGATAGATTATACGAGAGAGAAACAGGGGCTATTTCCCATTAATTGGGTAGATTCGTTAACTCAAGTAAATGGAGGGGGTGTATCGGGCTGTGCAAATTCTGTGGGGAAATTTTGACGGTTCTCTATTGAAAAATGAGATTTTCCATAGTTTTTAGTTATTTATTTCTGATACTTAGCTACGAACAATTTAATTCAGGTCGAGCTTCGCCATATACGTTACAGGCAGACTGAACCGCAGTGTTCAAACAATGAACATAATTCTGACGCGGTTTTCAGGGGTTTGTCAAGCCAGTGATTAGTCATATTTTTTGTTCACCACAGAGGAACGGAGAGCACAGAGAAAAGCCATTTGTTATTTTATGCTTCTGGATTCCCGATCAACGAATTGGCGAGACTCGGAGCCAAGAACGGGAATGACTGCATTTGGGCAGGATACCTGTATATATAAAACATCCCCCTTGGTCCCCCTTCAAAGGGGGATTGAAACGACTACAAGCAGCATTAAGACTAAGAGTTAAGATTATGATTAAGACGAGTATTACACGATCAGGTCGGAGAGGGTGTGTTGGGGGTCCACGGGTTCCAGCATGTCAGCTGAGACCTGGATGGCGACTGATCCCGGGATGGAGTCAACGCAGATTTTGAGTAGATCGCGGTGAAGTTCATCGATCCGGCCGATGACACCTGCCAGAGGGCCCTCGATGATCCGTACCCGCATACCCTGGCAGTATTCGGAAAATGTCAGGATCTTTCCGTCGTATGACTTCAGTTTCAGGACATTCTGGATCTGCGACTCCAGGATGGGGATGGGGCCTTGGCTGTTGCGCAGGATCTCCACCACGCCGATACTTTTCAAGATTTCAACATGCCTGTCAGCGTCCAGTGTAGCCCGAATGAACATATAGCCCGGGAAAAAAAACTTCGTCAGGATTTTGCTGCGATCCTTGCGCCTGCTTTTTTCCTGGTAAGTCAGATTCAAAGGCGAAAATGACTTTGCCGCCAGGGTTCGTTCCGTCACCTGTTCATGGCGGTATTTTACCCTAATGGCGTACCAGTGTTCGTCAGGAAAATAGTACATGATTCAACTCTCTTTCACAATAAATGTGTGAACGGTTTAGGGATCCCGGTTCATTGCTACGAGTCTCGCACTTCAGGTCCGGGATGACAAGCTATGTTCAATACGTGAACGTATTATATCCATCAACTATTATTGACGTCAACGGGATTCGCCGGATGGGTGCCGCCCCGGATTGGTTTCTATGATGACAATTTTTTTAGGTTTTATTTCAGTCTGATAGATCCTTTTATTTTACATATTGACTAGATTAGACTAGGTACTATGGAACAATCTTGATTAAGCAGCCTCGTCATAGGGATCGTAAAAAAAAACTTGGTATAATCTGTCCGCAAAAGTCCCGTAAAGATTGGACATTTCGCAAACAGAATGCCAAGGCAACGTGTTTTCTTTTCATCAATGGGAAAACACTTGAGTAAATTTTGAGCTGACCCATACCCCTGTGGGATTCATTTAATATGGTGGCATCGATTTCAATCATCGCAGCAAAGCAGTCAACCGTATCGGCATTAATCGCGTTGCTTGACAAGCAGGTCTATCGGACAACCTGTTTTGCAGGGAAGTCCGCGCTGGCACTGTTTCTGAAGCAACCTCCTGAAACAGTTGACTTGTTAATTCTGGATGGTGATCTATTCAATGAAAATAATGCGGCCTCACCCGATAAAATCACGCTGGAGACAACGCCGGTTCTTTTCCTGAAGGGCCCCGATGATCCAGCCACTTCAGTGACTCATGCTCTAAAGGCCGGCTGGTACGATTTCATCGATCCCGGGTCGGACCTGCAGTGTCTGGAAACCAGGGTTTCTGTGCTTCTGAAGGTGCAGGCTCTGCAGAAAAGGCTCGACCGGGCAGCCTCGGACAACAGTTTTGTGGCGGATATGTCACACGATCTGCGCAATCCGCTTCATGGGGTATTGAGCTATGCCAAGTTCGGTATCAAGAAAGGCGAAAGCGGTCAGCTGACAGATGAGAAATCGCTGCATTACTACCATAATATCAAAACCTCCGGCAATCGTTTGTTGGAGATGCTGGAAGACCTCATTTTCCTCGCGAAACTCAACGTCGGTCGGATTCAATTTGATATCTGCCAGAGAGATCTCGGAACCGTCACCCTGGGCGTCCTATCCTCATTTTCCAAAACGATTGAAGAGGGTCAACTTTCAATAGCCTTTGATGAACCAACCACTCCGGTTCAGGGTCATTTTGACTCCAGACAGCTCAGCAATGTTATCCACCGATTTGTTAACAGTTGCCTGCAGTCTTCAAAGGCTCCGATCAGTTTGTCACTCACAGCCGAAACTCTCGATCCTGCTTCGGCGACTTACCCTGTCCTCAACCAGCCAGCCATCCGTTTTTCACTGCATCAGCAAGAAGCCGGATTTTCCGGTCAGCGACTAAATGACATACAGACCATATTCAGCCAAGGCGGTCGGCTTAAAAGCGGTCTCGGGCAGATCGGTCTCAATTTTGCGGTCTGCCAGCGAATCATTGCCCGCCACGGTGGTCATATTCAAATCGACAGCAATGGCAAAAGCGGTATGATCCTGGAATTCATCCTCCCGATAGAGCAACCGTCAAGCTAAAAGATATTGCTTCCTTTGACGAATTCAACAAAATTGCATTTTTTTCTTCATTAAGAAGCTTAATAGTTGTTATACTTGTGACAGCTAAGCCATTTTTTGCAAACCCCCGTTTCCGGATGCAGGAGATGGGGATTCATTCACCAGCCTGTGATCGCAGAGGATCAGCAAGAATTTTCCACGACAATTCAGAATGGCAATGACGCAGAACCAGAAATTGAAGAATGTTTTTAACCGGAAGTCCTTCACCTACGATCAGGACCCGCTTGCTTCCAATATCCTGATTGTAGATGATGATCCGTTGAATGTGGACGTGCTTGAAGAGATTCTCAAAGAGAATAACTACCTCAATGTCAAGACCACCACAGACCCGTTCGAGGCCGTAGAGCTTTTTAAGGTCAACAATTACGATTTGATTCTGCTGGACATTCTCATGCCGGGAATGGACGGCTTCGAAGTGATCGAGAAGCTCAAAATGATTGAGCCAAGCCTTTCCATCCCCATCCTGGTCCTGTCAGCCCTGTCCGATCAAAAAACACGCCTTAAGGCCCTGAGTAATGGCGCGCGTGACTATCTGATCAAGCCTTTCAACCCGGCCGAGGTCCTGGTTCGTATCCGGAACCTGCTGGAGGTACGACTGGCTCAGAAACAACTGCGGCTTCATAACGAAATCCTGGATCAGAAAGTTCGTGAACGCACAAGGGAACTCCAGGATACGCGGTTGGAAATCATTGATCGGCTGGGTATGGCAGCTGAATACCGTGATAATGAAACCGGGTTTCACATCATCCGCATGAGCCGGATTTGTTTCGAAATCGCCAAGGCTGCCGGCCTAAACCAAAGTGAATCGGAGCTCATCCTGCATGCATCGCCCATGCATGATATCGGAAAGATCGGCATTCCTGACAGCATCCTGCTGAAGCCGGGCAAACTGGATAAGGAGGAGTGGGAAATCATGAAAACCCATACCGTTATCGGGGCCAAAATACTCAAGGGACGAGCCTCAGACCTGCTGGAAGCAGCCCAGACCATCGCCATGACCCATCACGAAAAGTGGGACGGCACCGGGTACCCGAATGGGCTTTCAAAGCAGGATATTCCACTGATCGGTCGGATAAACTGTATCGCAGATGTATTTGATGCCCTGACCTCCAAGCGCCCCTACAAGGAGGCCTGGCCTGTTGAAAAGGCCCTCTCCGTCATGGAACAGGACAGTGGCAAATTTTTCGACCCCATGCTTTTCCGCACCTTCAAAGCCCGGCTGCCTGCCATCCTTAAAATAAAGGAAGAGTACGAAGATTAAGGGTCGACTCAAAAATTACTTGGGTTTCTATCTGCAAAATGTCCAATTTTTATAGGACTTTTGCGGACAGATGATGCCAAGTTATTTTTGTACGATCCCTGAGCCGGTCTGTTCTCCCCATTTCCCTTCAATCAATTCAATGGTGGTGTGCCTGCATCAAGAATCACCAGAAGCCCAGCCATAGCTGGTGAATCGTCGCACATGACAACGATTCGAACACAGAAGCAACTCACCTCCGGAAATGAATTGGGTTGAGGTACTGCAAAAAAATCGCTACGATGGAGCCGTAACACTGCCCATTCTGTTCTGGGTGGTCAAAAACAGTGCCAAGACACCCAAATACCTCAGCCTGCAATCCCATGAGCCAGACTAAAGCCAAACAAGCAGCTCAGCCGCCCGAAAAACTGAATCTGCTGGTTGTTGACAGTGAAGCCCCTCGTCTCTTTCCCAAGGATTCAGAGCTGCATGAGATCTTCAACCTCTTCATTGCCACATCGGTCGATCGTGCCACTGCTCTCATCAAGCAACATACCATGCACATCGCGCTCTGTGAGGAAGATCTGCCGGACGGCAAGGGATCTGATCTGCTTATCAGCTTGAAAAATGATCATCCCGGCGTCATCCGGATTTTATCGGCAGAAAAATCCAATGCGGTCTCCATGAAGGAGGCCATTAACAAAGCAAATATCTTCAGGTTCATTGAGAAACCCTGGGGTTTCGAAATGAGAACCATCCTGGAAGAGACCCGACAGGTTTACCTATCCCGAACCCGGAACCAGTACACAGACACCATTACCAGCCTGCGCAGCACCATTGCTATCTACGACATTCTTCACAGTGAGCTGACGCGCAGTCTCCGGCACAAACTGACCTTTTCCATTCTTCTGCTAAGTATCACGAGTCCCAACCAGGAAAACAAGCTGCACAGCTTTCTCGTGGACCGATTTCTGCTGAAAAAAATCGCCGATATTCTATTGGCGGACCTCAGGGATAGCGATTATGCCGGACGATTGAAAGACAACAAATTCCTGGTCATTTTGCCCGAAGCAGATTCAAAGGGAGCCCAGAATTTTCTGGAACGGTTTCAGAAAAGTATCGAAAAATTTGAGCAGGAGGTTAATCAAGGTCTGCTGCCATTTAAAATCATTTCCGCCGAAGAGACAGTCACCGGAAAAAAAATGGTCACGGAAAACGATCTGATTGCCACTCTCTACCATAAGCTGTTCCGCGAAAAGTCAGGCAAGAAAAAGAAATAGCACTGGTTTGAGCATCCCGAATTCGGAATTCTCATGCGTCGTTATGGAAAAAAGTACATAAGTGTCGGTACCTTTACAGGATATTTAAGGAGATCATGAAGAATTTATCCATACAAGCCAAAGCAAGCATCGCCATTGCCATCTGTATTATCGTCACACTAGTGGCCGGTGCCTCAACCCTGTTGCTCGTGCAGGAGACAAAGCAGAATACAGTGATCATCGAAAAGGTCAACCGGCACCTGGAACTGAGCCGTAAAAGCCCTCTGGCTGAAAAAAACCGCTTGGAAAACATGAGTATCGAGCTGTTGACACAATACCAGAAAACCGCTGAACAGCAGATCAATCGTCTTTCCACTTATATCATCGTCGGCACACTTGCGATTATCATCATTCTGGTTCTACTGGCCGGATTTTTCCAGAAAGGGTTTATCAGGCCTATCAAAGCCATTCAGGAGCTAATCCGAAGCATCAACCAGGGCAATCTTGACGCCCGGATTACCGTCGACAAGGCAGACGAAATAGGGCAGATTGCACAGCTGGTTAATGAGCTGGGAGAGACCCTTAAGCGAATTCTTGGTGAGATCATCAGCGCATCCGACACCATCAGCAGTTTCATGGATGACCTGAACCAATCATCTGATATCATGGGCCGCTCTGCGGAGACAACCAAAAGCAAAACCAGCATCATCGCCAGCACCTCCAACGAAGTCTCCACCAACATGGTTACGGTGGCAGCTGCTGCTGAGCAGGCATCAGTGAACGTCAGCACGATCTCCGACAGCATTGAATCATTCAGCATGAACATGAACACGGTGGCAACGGCCGCAGAGCAAGCATCAGCCAACATGAACGGCATCAGCAGCAACGTCACCAACATTTCAACAGAGATCAGCGGTATCTCCACTTCGGTAGAAAGCCTTTCCGAATCCCTGAACAATATCAATAAAAACACCTCCCACGCCATGAAGTACTCGGAAGAGACAACCAGCGGTGTGGAAGAGACTCTCGAGTCCATGAACGATCTGGTGGAGGTAACACAGGAAATCAGCAAAATCCTGAAATTGGTCAACGATATCGCCAGCCAGACCAATATGCTGGCACTGAACGCCACCATCGAGGCTGCCAGCGCCGGCGAAGCAGGTAAGGGGTTTGCGGTGGTTGCCGGCGAGATCAAGGAACTAGCCAAGCAGACCACAGACGCCAATGGTGAGATCGCTAGACAAATCAAGCAGGTGCAGGAGTACGTATCCAAGTCCGTGAACCAAGTGCAGAATATCAGCAAGGTTTTCAACAAGGTTTCCGAGCTGAACCAGGGCATCTCCTCGCTGGTTGAAGAGCAGACCCAGAACTCCGTCCAGCTGGTCCAGGCAATTGATGCGGTCTCGAACGCCGCCAAAGATTCAGCGCTGAATATCAAGGAAACCGCTGCCGGCATCAAGGAGATCACCCGCTCCACCACCGAAGCATTCAAAGGATCCAAGGATACCGCCAGCAAGTCCAGCGAGGCATCCATCGGCGTCAAGGAGATTGCCCAGTCCAGCGCCACAACAGCCAACGGCCTGAAGGACATCAACAACCACATCCAATCTATCAACGATGCTATTAAAGAGGTCAGTCAGATCATTGACGGTAATCGGCAAAGTCTTTCGGAGTTCTCACACATCACCGAGGCCCTGGAGAAATCGGTCACTTTTTTCACCGAAAACAGCAACACCTTCTTTTTCTGGACCGACCAGCTACTGGTGAACCACCCGAAACTGGACGAGCAACACCAGAAGATCTTCTCTAGTATCAATGCCATATACAAAGACATTCAACAAAACGCCGACAGAACCAGCCTTAACCAGAGTTTTGAATCCCTGTTCGCCATCACAGAAAACCATTTCAAGGATGAGCAGCAGCTGTTCGAGAGCACCGATTACCCAAACACGGCCTCCCATATCGAGACCCATAAAGAAATCATATCCCAGCTCAAAGCGTTTAAAGAGAAGATAGAGGCGGGATCTGAGGATGTCGGTGAAGAGGTGATGGTTTTCTTTAAAAGCTGGCTTTTAAGGCATATCATGTCGGTAGATCGCACCTATATTCCTTACTGCTCAGACACTGAATGAACGGCTCTAAGGAAGCGGCCCTGCATTTTAACCTGAAAGGTCGAATCACGGATATCCGACCTTTCGGATCGGGTAACATCAACCAGACTTTTCTGCTCTGCACCGACGCCACCCCCCCTGAACAATTCATCATCCAGAAACTCAACCGGCGGGTATTTAGACAGCCCCGGCAGGTTATCGAAAATATGGCCGCCATCATCAGGCACATGGCATCCGAGATCGACAAACAGGATCCGGACCATTCCTCCTGGTGCCTGCCAACCCTCCTGGAAACCAGAGACGGTCAAACGTTTCATATTGACGCTGGCGGGGACTATTGGCGGGCGGTCTCATATCTCGATCAAACCATCTCTTTCGAAGCGGTTCAGAACAGTCTGCAGGCTGAAAAGGCAGGAAGGGCTCTGGGCCGGTTTCATCAGCTCACGTCAAATCTCGATCCCGGCCTGCTCCATGATACCCTGCCCGGTTTTCATCACACACCCGGATACGTGCTGCGATACGACCAGGTTCGACAGGCAGCGGACGGTGGTTGCGCCCTCGGCAACCTTTCGGAATATTGCGCCGATATTATTGCCACAAACAGGGAAACCGCCAATATTCTGGAGAATGCCCACCGGATCGGAAAGCTTCGCATCAGGACCATCCATGGAGACCCGAAGATCTCCAATATGCTGTTCAGTGCAGAGAGCGGAGAACCGGTCAGCATGGTTGATCTGGACACAGTCAAGCCCGGTCTCATACAATATGATATCGGCGACTTTTTCAGGTCCATCTGCAATCCGGCGGGGGAAGAGACAATAGATCCTGAAGCCGTTCGTTTTGACAACCTGTTGTTCGAAGCCGGATTGGCGGGCTATTTTTCAGAAATGGGACCCCTGCTGAGAAAGGGGGATATCGAGATGATCTTCGACGCCATTCGGCTGATGACCCTGGAGTTGGGACTCCGCTTTTTCACCGATTTCCTGGAAGGAGACGTCTATTTCAAGGCCCAACACCAGACACACAATCTGATGCGCGCGACCGTTCAGTTTAAACTACTTGAATGTATTCTTGAAGGGGAAAAGGCAATCAGGGCGTTTATTGACCGAATAGCAGTGTGAACCAAGAAAGATTCCCCTTGTTTCTGACCGTACCCAAAGGACCCGGTTTTCTCTGTTAAATTAACCCCAAGCTATACCTAAAAAAATGATCAACCAGAAATCCAATATCATGCTGATCGGCATGCCCGGCGCGGGTAAAAGTACCATCGGGATCCTGCTGGCAAAACACGCTTCCAAGAATTTTATCGATACCGATGTGCTGATCCAGGTTAATCACGGAAAAGGTCTGCAGCAGATCGTCGACAAGGAGGGCTTCCAGGCTTTGAGAAAAATAGAGGAGGAGGTGCTGCTATCGATGAAATGCGTCGATTTCATCATTGCCACCGGCGGAAGCGCCGTTTACAGCGAAAAAGCCATGAGCATGTTGAAAAAAGACGCCATCACGGTGTTTCTGGACGTTCCCCTTGATGAGCTGCAGAAACGGGTCGGCAATTTCGACGCGCGAGGCATCACCAAGCGGCCGGATCAGACCTTTGAAGACCTTTTCCAGGAGCGGCTGACCCTCTATGACAAATATGCCGATATCACCGTTTCATGCGATCAGCGTAACCAGGACGAAGTGGTGGATCTGATTATGGACCACATCAATCAAAATATCTGAGTGTCTACTTAGGATCGGCTCAAAAATTAATTTGCATTCTGTCTGCAAAATGTCCAGTTATAATAGGACTTTTACGGACAGATTATGCCAAGTTATTTTTGTACGATCCCTTAGCCCCCGATTAAGTCCTTAACGCTGTCCATCCCCTTTTCCAGAATCCCCTTCGGCTGTTCCCCAATCAACTTCAATACAGGTGATGGCAAGTACTCCCGCGCCGCATCGTTCACCGGCGGAACCAGCTTGATAATCAAAATAATGGCAATCAATAGGATAATTATCCGCATAATATTCTTATTATTCATTTTTATTTGATGTATATTTTCAGCTAAAAAGCGTCAGATTTCCTGCAGAGTCAAACGTCAACGCCTTTTGCTCAAGGACTTCAATCATCGGGTCCAGTCTGATCTCATCAATCAATCCCTGGCTGACCCAGCACTCAGAGAGTTCCAGTGTATTCCGGATAATGATCACCCGTATCTGGTCCGACGGAACAGGCCCCAGAGTTAACAGAGCCGCTTGAATTGCCTTCTCATCTGTTGGCATCATCACCGGTATCGCCGCTTTTTTCAACGAGAAACTGGTCAGAACGTTCATCAGGGTGGCTTCGTAGTCAATGGCGTCAAAGACCTTCTCCGTGATAATATCGGCGTTGCCAATCCCCAGGGCGTTTCCTTTCGATTTGGCAGACAGGTTCAACACAGCAAGACGGGATGCCTTGAAATTGGCAGAGAAATCATCTTCCATCAGGTCTGTCGCCCGTCCGGTAATATTTGGATCCAGCCCCGCACCACTGAACTCCTTACCGATTTCATTGACAATCAGTGCATCCACCTCCCTGACCGGCAGATGTGGCATATTCTCCTTCGCAATCTTCAGTAACGCCTCTTCCCTCTGAATCAGTTCATCCCGGCCCAGACCTTCGATTATCATGGTTTCGTCATAGGCATTTTCAACTACTCCAATGCCAAACCGGAAATTTGAGTTGCGGCAAACCGAATTCCCCATCTCGTTAAGCAGGCGGTAAAATCCATACTTCAGCGCCCAGGTATGGTAACTCAGGGCGCCCTCGTGTTTTCCCATCCCAATACAGAGCATTTTCATCACCCCGCTTTCGACCGACCCCTTGAACTTGGTGTGGGGCTTGATGCGGTTGATGCAGATCGCGTGATCAGCTGCCAGGGCGTCCTTTGCATAGTATACCGGCACCTCACCTAAAACGGTATCGACCTGCTGCACATCAAGAGTGGAGAGAACCGGACATCCGCATATCTCCTCTGTCACCCCCATTCGCTCCAAGACTGAAACCTGACCATCCGGTGTTCCTCCACCATGACTGCCCATGGCCGGCATGATGAAAGGATCTCCTCCCGCCCCCCGAATCTCGCTGCAGACAAGCGCCACTATTTCAGATATTCCCTGAATCCCGCGGCTTCCGACTCCCACACAAACTTTGTCTCCCGGCTTTATCCCCACCTTCTCCAACTGGAAACGAACAGCATTCTGAACCGCCTGCCCGAGATCACCAATTTGCGGCCTGGGGTAGGACATCTTGATCCGGAAAAATTCCGGAAAATCAAAAGCCTCTTGGAGGTACGCCGGATAACGAATATTCTTCTGGATGCCCATAAATTAACCTTTGATTCTAACCATCTGAGGTCCGAGAGTGTCTGTCGGATATTTAATTCAGTTGATTAGACGAGTTGCTAGATAATCCAGGCGAAATTGAGCGACCGAAATCCCGCCTGTTTGAGCAAAGCGAGTTCGGGATTTCGGCGAAACAAGCCGTGGATGATCTTGCAATGAGTCTCCAAACTGAATTGGATATCTGACAGACATGGATGCAGAATATCAATGTCCGTGTTTAAATTACCCTGTTATTAAAGCAATTGCTTCATCATATCCGCTTCGGTATAGAGTCCCTTTTTATCCTGGATCCATTCAGCGGCAATCACTGAGCCCACAGCAAAGCCAGTGCGGCTGCGTGCTGTGTGTTTCAATTCAATCGTATCGAACTCGGAATCAAAGAGCACCGCATGGGTCCCCGGGATATTCCCTCCCCGCATGGAAGAAAAATGCAATTCGTGAGGATCAATCTTCCGATCCAGTTTCTCCTCGAACACTGTCGTTTTCCGATCGATATTATCCAGAAGAATATTGGAAATAGTCACGGCTGTTCCCGAAGGGGAATCGATCTTGCGGTTGTGGTGGGCTTCATAGCCGAGAATATCGTAAACATCGAACTTGTTCATCACTTGCCCGGCCAGCTCGATAAGCCTGAAGAATATATTGACACCTATTGAGAAGTTGGAAGAGTAAACCAACCCCACATCATTCTCGTTGACCATCGCCTCAACCTCGCTCATTTTGTCAACCCAGCCGGTCGTCCCAACCACCACCTGCTTTTTCCATCGACAGGCGTCAGCAATGTTCCCCATGGCCGCGTCCGGTTGAGAAAAACAGATACAGACATCCACTCCGTTCATGGATTCCTCGGAGAATGTCTTATGGGAGGCCTTGGGGTTAAACGGATCAATGGTGGAGACAACCTCGACTCCCCTTTCGAGCGCAGCCTGCTCAATCAGCTGCCCCATTTTTCCGTAACCAATTATCGATAGTTTCATAATCAAACCTTGTGCAAAATGTTTGTGAATATAGCACACCCCCGGCGCGTTCAGTTAATATTAATGCTGACATATTTTATTGGCCAGAAAAAGGAAATTCTCCTATAATTCCAGATAAGATTCAACAGTCAATTCCAATATACTTCTTTTGCCACCAACCATGAAACCCGGTAAAACCAAAAAAGAACCGCAATTTCAAATTGACAAAAGTGAAAACGTCGAAGAAGCTGACGGGTTCATCAAACTGATGGAAAACATCGGAGTCAATCAACTGGACCCACCGGAAGTTTCGAAGCCACCCATCTCTTCTGCATCTGATCAAACCAAACCAATCGATTTTGAGAATGTGACCGACTGGCTCCAGGAAACGGCGGAGAGCTCCGCCTCCGGTAAATTTTCAGGCCTGAAAAAACCGGTCAGACGCAAACCTAATCGAAAACTGAAAATTACAAGAACATTCAAACCGGATGATATCCTTGATTTACACGGAGAAACCAGGGATGACGCCCTTTCCCGAGTCCAGAATGCAATCCAGATTTCAGAGAAGGGCAACTACCGGACACTCCTGATCATCACTGGTAAGGGAATGAACTCGAAAGAAAGGGAAGGGGTGCTGAGGAAAGTGGTCTGGGACTGGCTCGAGCACCACAAGATTGATCATCCCATTCGCTTTCAATGGGCACCACCCTTCCTTGGGGGAAAAGGTGCAATTCTGGTGTTTTTCTAAAGCCTTAAGGATTGTTCTCCCTATGAAAACCTACCTGTTGAAAACCTGTTGAAAACTTCTTGTTTTGCGCCAGCATCCCGGAAACCAAAGAGTCCAATCATTTCGGTTAATTTCCCTTACCCAACCCGTTAATAAAGAGTATTAATCCTTTAATTACAATATCATAACCAGACTAGCGATTTTCTGACCCTTTTTTTCCCGTTTTGAATTCTGACAATTTTAACCAAAGCAACAGTTTTCAACAGGCTGGGCCGATTTTTTCAAGGTTTCGTAAAAAAAATCGGTTGAACTTCCAAAAAAGGCATCATTTTTGGGGGGCAAATTTCTACCACTCATCATCGAGAAGTTCAACTATTTTATTCATTTTTACCTTAAAAGCTCCGGAAACCACATTTTTAGTGGCAATATGATCGCGAACACTCTCGTCATACAGGCCTACGCTTCCATCTTTCCCAAGATACACCGCAACCTCTTCGGCCAACGGGTCTACCAGAAACTCACGATCACCGAAATTCCAGGTGATCTGTTCCTTACGCTTGATTTTTTCCGGTGCCTTGCTCTTCTTTGTTTTGGCGATCACCACATGGCGATTATCTTCAGAGCCTTCAGATTGGGACTTGAAGTGGAATCGAAGCGCCTGTTGATGAACCAGACGCCTGAAGTATGAATTCATTGGCTCAAAATGCATCGTCTCTTCCGACGACTCCAGAAATTCGTTCAGTCTCTCTTCATTCTGAATTAGAAAATCCTCGTCCCTTTCTTGAAATTCAAAATCCTGCATTTTTTTTTTATATCTAGAAGTTTAGTTACTAATCACTACATACCGGAAAACACCTGATGTGGTCAAGTAAAAATAGACACAAAGTTAAGCTACTAAAGAATGAATAAAAACATGTTCAAATCTATTTGGGTTTTTATATCCAATTGAAGAATGGAGACGTGTGCAATTGTAAAACATCTC